>Ga0307507_10009551_pt1 | contig 12868 bp, 14 predicted proteins | sample 7_EM_MG_FD_207223 | JGI IMG/M metagenome (GOLD analysis project Ga0307507, IMG submission 207223) | Populus trichocarpa ectomycorrhiza microbial communities from riparian zone in the Pacific Northwest, United States - 7_EM | ecosystem: Host-associated > Plants > Roots > Unclassified | place... | reverse complement strand
AACTTAGCTATGATTAAAAAGTCGAAGTGGTGTGCGAATTGTCAGGGTCAAACGGTGTTCGCACATTCAGGAGAGTTCACTAAAGTACAAGAGGTACTTAAGAACAATAGGTGTATGAAGTACCACGAAGAAGGGTATAAGTAGCGGGCAAGAGCCTGGGTAGTTAGAAGGTCATCAAGCAACGAAGAAGAGACCTTAACAATATATACCCGTTAAAAAAACATGTCCTTCCACCAGCCTTATAATTCTATCTTAACTTTCGTCTCCCGAGACGTATTCTCCGCATTACCAACGACCGGGCCTAGTATATTCGCTGGTTCTTGGAATATTACTACCCCCATAACAGTCACGAGGCGCCTCTGATTCCACCTTGCTCTCGGCCTCTAGCCATTCCGCCTTCTCCTTCTCCTCATCCTCATCCTCATCCACTTGACTGATCCCCGCGGCATCTTCCCAAACCTTGCGATTGCGAAACGGGTATATCCCTTTGGCAGGCTCGGAAGTCTGGGCTCTATCCTCTCTATTCTTGCGATTTGACTTAACGACCAATTGATCGAGGGGATCTTTGCCATGGTTTGCAAGGAGCCAGGCTAGAATGTCATCATTGCTATGGAGAAAGATGAGCTGTTAGAGGGGGAGAGGATCTTTGGGCTCATGACGTAGCCTGACGGCACCCTCACCCGTCGCCCTGATCAGATATCGTGGGCATCTGATATCCTCCTCCACACGCTGCCCTCTAACCACCCAGACTAGAGCTTGGATGCCCGGTGTTGTCAACACACCCCATGCCATGGCCCAGTCCGAGTGGCTAGCAAAACAGGGATGGTCGAGGAACGGATGTTCCCCTTCTGGAGCTCCCTTTCGGGGAACGATCTGGATTGTTACTGCCCATGGGCAATAAGTTGACGATTGAGACTCTGTCAAAATAAGGTACTGCGAGGCTAACGCGAGATAAACAGGAAGAATCACTTACTCAGAGATTTCGCGACATCGCTACCACAGGTGCACTCCGTGATTTGACGCAGGTTAGAGTTGGGGAGTTTCGTAGCTGAATCATTAACTAGCATCCTGTTATTGGGGTAGTAATATTTTAAGGACAAGCGAATATACTAAGCCTATTCGTTGGTACTTCGGAGAATACGTCTAGGGAGACGAAGATCAAGGTAGAAGTATAAAGTAGGTAAAACGATAAATATTTGTTAATGTGTATATAATGTTAAGGTCTCTTCTCCGTTGCTTGATGATGAAGAGCAGCTACGAAGACACGTCAATATTTATATTTCGCGTCTGGGTGTTGGTGTCCTACATAATCTCTTCCTATAACTAAGTATCTTTCTTTCACCTAGCTCGACCTCTTTGAAGTGGGAGCCCAACTTGACCCTGAACATTCATTATCTTTCAACTCTCGTTGGCGCAACTTATTGCCAGGTATGCCTCTCTCAGGAAGAGGGTGTAGGGCCCATACACCTATATGGCTATAAGAACATGTATCTGTTGCTGAATAGATTTACGAATAATCTCCATGTATTCGCATGTCAGATAATTATTCGCTGGGATAGAAGAGGGCCAGTCTTCATATTGTTGGCTCCGTCTTGACATGGTCGGCAGGAGGCATTCCCTTGGCTTAACCGGCATTACATGAGTCTTTCCCATCGATCGAACCACTGTTTACGACCATAGTTATTGGTCTCTTGCCAACAATCACTTTTTTTGGAGTTCCCCGACTCCCTTTCTGAGCATAGTGGGTTCCTACTGGTTACTGGGCGTCTTTACAGACCAAGGAAGTCTAACTAAGGTAGATACGTCCTGTGAGTTTGGTATCCACTTTTCGATACCCAATCTCGTAGTGGTTATAACTCTGTGCGATGATGTCCGATCGAGATGCTTTCACCTGCATCAGGTGCTCTGAGGTCTCCTCTCACATATCCTTCGATGAGGAACCGGTCGGACAGACGGCTGCGACGTATACGGTGTTGTAAGTAGGCTTGTCTCTACTTATGTCTTTGGTGAGGGGACGGAACTCTCCTGACGACCTATGGTGACCTATTGTCCCAACGTCGGGGCTGGAGGGGGGTGTTGCTAAGTGTTTTTTGGAGGTTTCTGCGCAGAGGTAGGGTAATTGACCCCCTTATCCTTCTGGGAGCTCTGTGCCTAACAGTTTCTCACTCATCGCCTTGGCTGGAGTTCCATACTTGGCTCTTTTCTTGCTGTCTTTGTGTCCTCTTAGGCTTTCTACTAACTGTGGTTAGTCCTAGGGGTCCCCCCAGTAAGTGGAGCCTTTTGTAGGTTGTCTTCCTCAAGGTGGGTTCCTTCGCTACTCGCTCGATTTTATCTGGGATATAGGCTTCTGAACTTCTTCGCCATACAACACCCAGGTGCTACCACTCTCCCAGTCAGAATTTATCACAGTTTTGGAATCGATGCACTCAAAGGGTATGAGCTGAAGAGTTCACTTCAGATTGTTTTGATTCCCGGTTCGATGGCCGGACTACCCACATGTCGTCGCCAGTGGTGCCACTGAGCGTTATAGCTCGTCATCTTCCATTAAGGTCCACTCTAGTGGCCTTTGGCTCACTTGTTGCGAGGTTTCTCCACTGCTGTCCTCAGCCACGGCGGCTCCCCTTGACTTTTTAGGCATTGGGTGGTTCCATCTTTCTCTCGGTAACCTGAACGATTTCCTGTGGATGGTGATGACTCGAATCTCTTTCTGACAGTGCTTTCATTCTTGGTTTGTTAGGGTACATCTAAGGCATTGCCCTTTTGCTTTTCCTTCCTCGACTACATTCTAGTAGATACCGGTGTGTGCGTCGCCCCACACCCTTTGCATAATTTCCTGCCGGGGGGCTGCCTTTCCTTTTTCCACCCTCTCCTCCTTTGTCTTTGCCAGGTATACACTATGTTCTTTAGCGGTACCCTTAGGTTTTTTCGTTGTCTTTGCTGTTATCGGCTCCTCACGTTTTCTTTTGCCACTGGAACTCGACCTCGGGAAATTATTGTCCTTAAGCTTTTTTCCCTCCTGGAAATCTTCCTCATCACAGACCGCTTGTCGGAGTGCTTCTATCCAATCTCTGTCGTCGACATATTCTTGATGTATTGACATTTGTCGTAAAGCCTTGTCCGGTAGTTGGTCTATGATCAATTTTCAGAACGCGATTCCAGTAACCTTTGCTTTAACAATCGAATTTCTGAATTCTGGTAGAAACTCGTTAATGTCATTCTTATATTGGACTTTCAACATTTCTGGTAGAGCCTTTTCTTCTTCGTGAGTAGGACCGAAGCGGCGTATTGTTTGTTCGGCACAGACATTCTATAATTCGCAATCTTGCTCTTGTGTATGTCTTAATTATCCAGTCATTTGGTTCTGGTAGGTCATAGCGAAGGATGCTACTTGTGATCCTTTTATTTTGGACAATGCATATTTATTGCGGCCCGCCTCGTTTTGCCACTGGTATGGCTTTTTGGTCGAAATAATCTTTACAGGTGGTCAGCCAAACCCGGATATCATGGTGTTTGGCATGTTCATATTCTGATGGAGGTTGAGCTGGACCTTTGGTCCTTTCTCCAATGGCTTTCCCCAATGCCTTGGAGAACCGTTTTTCGTCCTCCATAGCCTCTCCGTATTTTTCCTCCTACTTTTTGCCTTTTCTGCAGGTTTCTTATTTCATTTGTTGGGTTCCTTGTCCCGCCTTCCTCCTCTCTCATCGTCACTTCCTCATCTGTCACTATCTCCATGATCAGGGGTGTCTCCTGCAGCCCTGTGCATTATGGGTGGTGGTCGTCCTCCTCCTATGCCTCCTGCTCCGGCACTCCGTTCCTGTCTTGGGTTTGACCACATGGCTTTCACTTGGCCCATCAAGGAAGTAACCGCTTAGATCAATTCGGCTATGTGGCTTTCCTGTCTTTCGCTGGCTTCTCTATTTGCCTTCAATTCAGCCATCATAGCGTTGAGAATCCTTTCGTGGTTGTGTAGTTCTCGTTGATGTTGATGTTGGGCTTTCGTGTCTAAGAGTTCCTATCCTAACTGTTCGGGTCTGCCCATTGCCGCCGCTCCTTCTGCTGGTATGGTTTGGTAACGGTGTGATGTGACCTGCTCGTGTTGGGTTTGACGGTTGTCTTGCCCATCCATCCTACCACTGACCTTTTTGAGCGCGTCTTGCAGCTCATTTGTTGGTGCTTCCACTTGTAACATACTGGTATCTATATGTTCCAGCTCCGTTCCAATATATTTTGCACCTGTTATTATCTCCCTTTTTACTGTGCGCAGTTCCCGTACCAAGTGTTGGATCTGGGGTGGAAGGGATTGGAACGCTAGGTGTTCCTGGTCGATGCTTTGAGTTAGATCATCCTCGTACAGGTGTAGATTTTGGAAGATGTGGTTAAGTCATCTGGACATTTCTGGGTTTAATAGGGGTTCCCCTAGAGTGTGAGTCTGTTGGGAGTGGGGGCGTCTCATCGCTGTGCGGTGAAAGAGACCGGGTGGGCGAGTGGGAGATAATCTAGTATCAGTAGATGTAGCAATCCTTGTGTCTTGGGATGTAACCGTTGGAGCTTGGGACTCAGAGAGTTGATCTGTCTCCATGGGTCGGGTCCTGCTCCCTCAGGGTTAGATCTCGGCATTTTTGAGGTAGGTATGTGATTCTTATCTTTTTGTGATAAAATGAATTTGATTCTTGGTGAAGGTATATCAGGGTGAGGGTCCATGAATGGATAAAATTGCGATTTGTATTTGTGATCACCATCGCCCGTGTGTCTTGGTAACGTAGAGGATAACAATATACTGTTATGGAGATAGTAATATTCTAAGAACACGGGAATATACTAGGTCAGATCGTTGGTAATCTGAAGAATACGTATAGGGAGACGAAGGTCAAGATAGAAGTATAAGGTTGGTAAAACGATAAATGTTGGTTAAAGTGTATATATTGTTAAGGTCTCTTCTCCGTTGCCTGATGAGTTTCTAACTATCGGGCACTTGCCCCTTACTTATAACCTTGTCTGAGGTACTAGCTACACCCATAGTTCTTAATTACCTCTTGTACTTTAGTGAACTCTCCTGAATGTGCGAACACCGTTTGACCTTGACAATTCGCACATCCCTTCGACTTTAATCATAGCTAAGTTAATTGCGTCAAATTACTTGCTTTCGATCTTTAAGTCATATGAACTTAGTCTGGATATGTAGCCTGACTCCCTATCATTCCAGTCATTCCTTCCGGTCATGTTGTGATCAGCATTTCTCATGCCGGGTAATCATATGCTTATGCCTTATATATCAGACCACATATGTCAGTCGGCTTAACTTTGAAGCACCATAACTTCTTATCCCACTCTTCGAACATCACCGTATGACTTCCTACTTATAGAGATTGATTTCTTCGACAGGTGTCGGCAGAAACCCCTCTGTGACCGTGCTCGTGCCGATGCCTGGAGATTGATTAGCAATCCGAGCATAGTAATAATAACTATGAACGGTGTGTGGGTCGAACACGTAACCTCCGGTAAAAATGTCCAAAAGGATCCCGTTAGGCCGCGACGTACCGTGTTGCTAGGACCTTTTCTAGAGGTTCGTGCGTGGTGGTAGGGTAACTTGACCCCCTTATCCATCTTGGAGCTCTGTGCCTGACAGAACATTTCTTATCTTGAAAAGTGCTAATAATCGCACAACCGCTCGTCCTCGCCAATCTCCTGACTCTGCTCTGTACCAGTCTGGACCCACACCCAATCGTTTCTGGCACCGCCATTGCTGAAGGTGTTTGTTCCAGTGCAGCGGGCCCAGTGGAACTGGAAAACCTCAGCTTCCTGAAAGTCAGAAACCAGAATTTCAAGATACATAAATCGCTCTACGGGAAGCAATCCCAGTTTGAAGGGGTTAGCAGGCATCCGCGCGTCTTTCCCTCTGCTCTGCTTGACAAAACATAGCCTCTCCTCCATCAAGTCGCAATACTCGATCTCATGGGCTCGGCATAGCTCAGAGAGTGTGACAATCTTTGTGCAGCCCTTGAGTATTCGCCGAGGTACACTGCCACTTGGAGGAGTCTTCATTTCGATCCCGCTATTTCCTACCATGATCACACCTGTTTTGACAAGTTCTTCTATAGTCTGCAAGCGCATTCCTAGAGCGTGCTAGCGGCCATATTGTGACAAGATCTGTCGGGCGGCTTCATTCTTGTTTGACCTTCTGTAACCGTCTTTAATCTGCTCCTTATGTGCGACTTCACCGATCTCTGTAGAATACATCTATATGGACCCAAAACACCGTACATGGGAGGCAAAATGACTCAGCTAGTGCATCTTGATAAAGTTGAAGTGATTCTCGTGCCGTATCAAATCCGCCCGCTCATTGGCCCTCTCAAGCCTGTCTTGATCCACCTGCCAATGGCGCTTGGCGGCAGTGTTGTGGCCGGCCCCATTCGCACGTTGATTTGCCATTAGTTCCCTTAGATCCCGATCCTGACGATATGCTTCTGCACGCATAGCCTTCGAGGTACAGAACTCAAGAAAAATGTCCTTGGTCTGGTGCAATGTCTGCAGATACCTTTCCATGTATACAAGTGTATCTGGTGTATGACTCCGATATTGGGTCATAAGGGAGAGGTCAACCAGCGCGCTATCACACTTCAAGGGGCTCTTGAAATCGTGATACTGAGAACTCTGCGGATTTCGCAATGAGGACACTAATACGGCCCAAATACAGCGGCCGAGGTTGCGCACTTCCTTTCCCTGCCATTGTGTAACTTCAAGATAGGTCTTTTTTAGTACCCTGAGTCCTGGATAAGGTGAAATTTCTTTCCAGGCATTGTCGATGCCTGCTGCCATTTATGCTTTTTCAGGACCCCCTCCAACCATTCCATTATATGTGTGAATAGGCGCAAGTAAAAGTTCTTTAAGAGGTCTTGCTTATGTAGGTCAGCGGGGTTTACTCGGTCAAGTCCGGCGCATATATTATTTCTTATTTCCAGGCCCCTGTGCGGAAAGTGTTCTCCAATACCCGCCACTTCTGCCAGCTCATGCCTCAAGGCTTTCTTTCTGTATAGAATGCATCAGCAAAATGTAAAAACCACTCCTGGTCCACCAAGGGGGGTTATGGTCCCCCTGGTCCTCCTGGTCCACCCTGATCCACCCTGGTCCACATTTTTGGTAAATTTTTAAAAAGTATGGATCAGAGCGGATTGGTGTAGACCAGGAGTGTTCAGGACCACTGTGGACCACCCTACGACATTTCCCTGATGCTGTAGTCGCTGGTCTCATACATCTTCAGTGGATTCCCACCAACCATCTTGCACAAAACCTGACACTTTGGGCACGACTTGCTGCCTATTCCGTGCAAGGCCGCACGTTCAGCCTGATCCACAATCCAGGCTGACATGATGGGAAAACACATGCATGTTTTGCCGTCTGCACAATCCATTACCGTTCCTTCTTAGCCAACCTGTTGTAATGGCGCAGGGACAAGATTGAAGACTGTCCGCAGGACATCCGCATTGATCTGCCGTTGGGCTTTGTCGGCGCGGGCTGATTCACCACTGAACTTTGCAACACGGGAAGCAATGCTAGAAGCAGGATTGGCATATTGACAGGGCTGTTTCTCGTCTGCGAAAGGATATTGCCAATTGTCACCTATACCTGCCAGGCTTTGTTATCTCGCGAAAATTGGTAAGTTGACTCTGGTCCGACAATCCCATAATGGGTACCACTGTTGACCTGGGGGGCAGTGCTTTCTACCAAGAAACATAATGGGCTATTAGCACTTGAAACACCGACCACTTGAAACTTGTCAGGACCTATGTCATACCTGTGTATCCCACCACCAGTCCACCCTAGGCATCGCGGAGTATAATTGCTCCCTACTCGAATCATATTCCCGAATAGGTGTGTAGACCATATCTGATCTATACCCGACCCGGCGGATCCAGGAGTGGACACAGACAATAATATTCCGATAATAGAAAGTTGCTGCATGTCGACCATTATCGATCCCAGCTTCCGTCCACTCCAGGTACTCACCAATTCAGTCCAGAATGTCGAGGTGTCGTCGCATAGTATAGGAGGACTGGAATGATCTGCTATCTGTGTCACCCAAACCTTCAGCAAAGTACGTGTCAATCCGCGACTTGGCTACCTTGCTCTAGACTAGCCAGCTTGCCAAATTAAAGTTGTCTTCGGACGAAAAGGGTTCCAGGAATTATCAGTCATGGCCCTATTCAGCTCTGTATAGCCAGCAACATCGCTGAGTGCTTTGCCAGCACCAGAAATAGTTTCTTGACTCGATGGGCACCCGCAGACTAGTGGGTGGTAAACGTCCTCCGCATCTGAATTATTCTGCATATCATCATCTATATCACTACTTGCTGTGCAGCAATCTGGCATCTCCAGCCTGTGATCGGATTGGTAGGCTGAGTCGCTCTGATTGATGGTTTCATTGCGTACCAAAGCAGGCGGCCCTGGCGAGGTCGGGTCCGCATTCCCACGGAAGCATAGAACGATATCAAGATGCATTGTCTGAAGGTGCTTTTTGTATCCAGCGGCCTGTTGATAGCGTCGCCTGCAATAAGGACACTTTGTTGGGTCTGAGATCATCATGCTCGTATGGTGTTGCTCTTTCAAGTGGTCGGGGTGAGCTAATCGGCAGAGGCGGACTGCAGCTGATTTTGTCTTTCAAAGCCAAAGGCGGATTTCTTTCAAGGGTTGGAGCAGGGGAAACTTCAAGTTTGTTTAGTAGCATGACGGATGGGTCCCGTGGTGCAAGCTGTCATTAACTAAGCTTTCACGGGGCGGGTATAGAGCGGTTTAGCAAGGTCCGGGCTCTGAGGTTGCATCAGGAAAATGTCGGAGCATGGTTCACAGTGGTCCTGAACGCTCCTGGTCCACCAAGGGGGGTTGTGGTCCCCGTGGTCCACCTGGTCCAATCCGATCCATTCTGATGCAGACTTTTTGAAATTTTACCGAAAATGGGGACCAGGGTGGATCAGGGTGGACCAGGAGGACCAGGGGGACCATAACCCCCCTTGGTGGACCAGGACGGGTTTTTACATTTTGCTGATGTGGTGCTCCTCCGTGGCTCTTTTGCGGCTAGAAACCTTGTCTGAAGGTTCTCACATTTGTGCGTGGATCATGTGATCTTTCAAGATTCATGATATCATTATTCAGATTTGTACAGGGTACAATCGTGCGAATCCCACGGCCTATATAGACTCTCACTCACCCCCATCCATCCTCTCTTCATGCCCCTTTCCTGAATCACAATCACATCCTTCATTGCTCAACCCATCCATCCCAATGGAACCCACAAAGCTCTACCAAACCTCTGACTCCTCCGCGGTATTACTAGTATATCCCCGGACCAATTCAGTACTAGCTATCTGCATATTCCCTGCTAATAACCTGCTCACAGCCATTTATCATCCGCAGAACCCCCTTTATCTCCCTTTATCGTCCGCCTGGCCCGCTATATATCTATTTTGATAGCATCAACCATTCTCCCATTATTCTCCAGGCTACTAGCATCCGCTAGTGGACATCTTTCATTCACTGGAGGACCATTTTGGAAAAAGAAAAACAATTCCGGATCCATCAACAACCTCCTCGCCCCAACGGCTATTAAATTGGCAGCCTCAAAAGTTGGACTTTAATATCAAATGTTCAATGTCTTCAAAGATGATGGTGAGGTTACTTGGTGTAAGTACGTCTGCGGCTTCCCCGAACTGAGAACCTATCGTGAGGAGTTTAAAGACTGGCGGAATGCTATGAAAGGTAAGATGGAGCAAGACAGGATCCCGGGCTAGAAGAGGAGTATGGCGGCCCAATGGGCTGCAATTCAGGCATATGCCCTTGCCACCTCGCCCGTTACAGTTAGGGCGGCACTCTGGCAGACAGATACAGCCCAGGGCGAATGTTTTACTAAATGCTTTGATGTGTTGCTAAAGGACATAGCAAAAGACATAAGCCCAGCTTAGCAGGATTGTTGGTAGCACAATGAGTTCCCACTGTTGCCCCAGGTGCAGCCCCCGTTGCAGCACCAGTTGCCTTCGGAAATGATTGTAAGTTACCTCAAACCATTCTGATTGAATGTGCACAGAATGTGCTAATATGGCTCCTGCAAGGGTAGTCTGCCGGCGCTCTGTCTGTCTCTCGATAGATCAACTGTCCGTGGTCTGCCCAGACAGCACCCGCCCTGCCGGGCTGCTGTTATGGGGGTAGTAATATTCTAAGAACGAGCGAATATACTAGGCCCAGTCGTGGGTAAATGGGAGATTACCTCTAGGGAGACGAAAGTCAAGATCAGATTGTAAGGTTGGTAGAACAATAAAATTGTTTAACGTGTATATATTGTTAAGGTCTCTTCTCCGTTGCTTGATAGATGATAGCAGCTACGAAGACACCTCAATATTTATATTCCGCGTCTGGGTGTTCGCGGGCTACATAATCTCTTCCTATAACTAAGTATCTTTCTTTCACCTAGCTCGACTTGTTTGAAGTTGGGGCCCGACTTGACCCTGAACATCGGTTATCTTTCTACTCTCATTTGCGCAACTTGTTGCCATGTATGCCTCTCTCATGAGGAGGGTGTAGTGCCCGTCCACCTAGATGGCTATACGAACATGTATCCGTTGCTAAATAGATTTACGAATAATCTGCATGTGTTCGCATGTCAGACAATTATTCTATGGGATAGAAGATGGCCAATCCTCATATTGTTGTCTCCGTTTAGGGATGGTCTGCAGGAAGCATTCACTAGTCTTATCCGGCATTACACTACTCTTTCTTATCGAAGGAACCAATGGTTACGACTATAGTTATCGGTCTCATGCCAACAATCTCTTTAGGAGTTCCCCGACTCCCTTTCCGAGCATACTGCACTCCTACTGGTAACTGGGCGTCTTTCCAGACCGAGGAAGCCTAACTAAGGTTGATAGCTCCCGTGAGTTTGTATCCACCTCTCGATACCCAATCTTGTAGTGGTTGAAACTCTGTGCAATGTCGTCCGATCGGGATACTTTCACCGGCATCAGGTGCTCTGAGGTCTCCTCTCAGATATCCTGCGAACAGGAACCAGTCAGACGGATGGCTGCGACGTATACGGTGTTGCAAGTAGGGTCTTCTTTACTCAGGTCTTTGATGAGGGGACACAACTTCCCAGGTGACGTGTGGTGACCTATTGTGCCAACGTCGGGGCTGGAGGGGGGTGTTGCTAAGTCCTTTTCAGCCGTTCATGGGCGGAGGTAGGGTAACTTGACCCCCTTATCCTCCTGGGAGCTCTGTGCCTAATAAACACAAAGCACATGATAAAAAAAGAAAAAAAGTGAAGAAAAAAAAAATCCATGGGATTTGGGTCACGAACCATCTCCTCTACACACCCGGCGATTGAAATGTCAACATCAGGAGAATTCGTCATCAAGATCCACCACCCCCGGACCCTCAGAGAGCTGCACCCGCACTCTCGGTGAGCTACACCCCCCCCTCCCGCCTTGCCTCCCTTATCATGTCCTTGGGCCCTGGGGTCCTTGTTTCTAAGGGTCGTTTGACTCTATCACCCCCTCTTTTTGCTTGCGCTTCGCTGCCTCGCTTAGCATTCGCACGGTCCGCAACACCCTTTCGCCCATGTTACAGACAGCTGGGACTACAGTTCTCAGTAGGAGAAAACCTTTCAACAGGCTCCGGTCGATTTCTCTATTCTCTTCATTACCTTTAGCGGCTGCCTAGTCAGACAAGCACACGGTTACCGATAGTTTCCACGGATATTGGGTTTACCCCTCCTCTCTCCATTCTGGTCTCGTCCCCTTGCTCAGTTACAGCTACAGTCCATTCTCCCAACTAGCACCCTACTACCTTCACCGCCCTAGCGATTGCCACTGTCGCGCCCCTGGGTTACGCTTAGTCATCGTTTTGCACTTCCTCTGTGGCGGATGTCAACGCCTTGGGTTCGCGAGTAATGTTTTGCAATGCCACAATGGTTTCAGTGGCCCCCGCTCCCCCTTTGCTCCTCTTTCATTGTCTGTTACTTAGGGTTTCGTTAGTGGTATATCAATTATTTACTTTGTTGGTGTCTACGGCAAGGGTTTTTCTGTTGATTCCCCCCCCTGTCTTCATTTGATGTTTCTTATTCCACCCCTTTAGTCAGAGTTTGATTTCTTATTTTGGGGGGCTGGTGTGCAGTTGGTCTCGGACCAGAGAGACTTGGGTTGATGGGTTTTTCCCTGCCGCCATGGTGAATAAAAGACACGGGATGGGGTTTTTTCTTTACCATAGCTACCGCTGCACGTAGTCTTTGTTCCCAGTAGTTGATTAATACAAAGCACATGAAAAAAGAAAATGAAATACATAAAATGAAAAAAGACATGGGATTTGAGTTCCTTCCTCAACACCCCTGCCACCTACACACGTTTTCCCTTTTCCGGCTCACACCGACCCAGCGCTCTAGACCTGGCATTTGCCAACCCTCACTTCTTCCCAGCTTTCCGTCAATGGGACGCTGCACCCCTGCCGTCAACCGGCTCGGACCATGTCCCTATCCTCATCTCCCTCCAACTCCCCAACCCAGACTTGCCCCGACCAAGGCCAAGATGGAACGACACTGACTCGCCCAACCTAGAGAAAACCCTCAAGGAGTGGCGCACCCACCCCCCCTGAATAGACCCTCCCTGAAAAAACTCGACCTCTCGTCCTCCTCCACCCTTTCCTCCCTCACCTCTATGATCGAGGTCCACACCCCATGCTCTCGCCCCTCCTCATGGTCAAAACCATGGTGGACCCCCCTACTCACCACCTTACGTAAAGAATTCACCAAAGCCTCACATAAGACAAGAAAACTCCTGACCCACCACCTCCTCGCCACTGCCAAGAGGCATCCCGACTAGGGTACTTTAAGGCT
>Ga0307507_10009550_pt1 | contig 12868 bp, 1 predicted proteins | sample 7_EM_MG_FD_207223 | JGI IMG/M metagenome (GOLD analysis project Ga0307507, IMG submission 207223) | Populus trichocarpa ectomycorrhiza microbial communities from riparian zone in the Pacific Northwest, United States - 7_EM | ecosystem: Host-associated > Plants > Roots > Unclassified | place... | reverse complement strand
TTAAATAAACTAAATAATCTATTCTGGGAAGCCCTTTGCCCTAAGGATGTATAGGAGACGCTTATAGGGTATATTATTGTAGGCGCCGCTAATATCTAGGCTAAGTATTAATACTATAAAGTCCTTTTGCATAGCCCATGCAGTTTTAATGGTAGTAGCGAGTAGTATAAGTGCTGATAGCGTTAAGCGATTCTTTCTTGCCCCCATTTAGCTTTATAGTAGTAGGGCGTGTTCCTCTGCCGTATCTACTATATAGTCCGCTATAACCTTTTCTAAGATCTTGCTTAGGGTGTTTTCTAAGGTAATAGGGCGGTAGCTTTCTGGGATTAAGTAGTCTACTTTACCTTCTTTTTATAAGACAACCATTGTTATAGATCTTCCGAGTTGTGGGTAGTAGCCTATTATAAAGTATACTCTGGCTACGTCTGCAAGCTAAGGTGCTATAAGTGGTCTATAGGTCTTTAGGGCTTTGTTTAGGATCCCATCTAGTCCTAGTGCTATATTGTTTAAGAGGCGGCTGATAGTTCTGGCTATTTCTTTAGTTGTTATATTACTATTAACCCTTAGGCGAGTTACTAGTGTTTTATTAGTAATATTGCTAAGGTCTACTGGAGCTGGTTAAGGGAAAAATCTTTCTATAAGGATCTTTACCTTCTTGTTATTATTGCTTGTAGCCTATAGTTTGCCTGCTCTTTATAGGGGTAGTAGGTGTAGATCTTCTACTAGGCGTCCCGCCTTTTTCTTTGCCTATTTTGCTATGGTCCAAAGGCCCTTGTTATAGGAGAGACTTAGGTTAGTAGTATGTTTGTTTATAAACTGTCTCCAGTTATTCCTTACTTTTTTTCTTAGGGTATTCTTTAGCTGGTTTCTTGTGTCTTTATATTATCTCTTATTCTTAGAATTGTGGCTGCTTATATATTTCCTCCTTGCTTATCGTTGGCCGGCTATAAGGGCCGCGCACTGTGCAGACTATATATGTCGCGCGTAGGGGCCTGGTTTTGAAACTAGGCAGTACTCTTTTAGCCTACTTTTAATTGCTGCCTGGATCCTTTCTAGTCTTTAATTAATTTCCTTAGGGGTAGCTAATAAGCCTCGCTTATTTGGTATTAAGTGGATTTCTTCTAGGTCTTAGAGTTGTTGTTTAATTATATTAAGGAAGCTATCTATGTTAAGCTTCCTTATTGTATATCTTTTACTATTTGGTTACGCCTTAATGTCCAGATCTAGTTATATCTGGATAGGGATATGGTCTAAGGTAAGTGCCTATTCTTCTTTAGGGGAGCACCTTTTAAGTCTCTAGTATAGGTTTTCGTCCATAATCGTAAGGTTAATTGTACTTTTAGCGGTGCCCTATTGCCATATAATTGCACCTGGGGGGGTAGCTAGCTTAAGGCCCCCATTATCTATAGCTCTTAGTAGGCACTCTGCCTATTAATTAGCAGCAACATAGATGCCCCCCTACTGTGGGTGGTAGAGGTTTATATCTCCTAGTAGGATGGACTCCGCGTGTTTAGTTTCTAGTAAGCTTATTATAGATATAATGTTCTCTGTCTATGCTACCCCTTTAACCCTAGGGTTATAGATATTAATAATTTGTACTAGTCCCCTATATATCTGGATGGTTATAACTATAATATCTGGGTTAACTGCCTGTTATAACTATGAGGCAAGGCTGATATTTTTACTAATTATAAAGCATACGCGTATAGCTGCTTTTGGTTTATATAGGAGCTAGAATCCTTAGGGGCAGTATGTTGATTATATATAGGTATTGTAATACAGCTCTTATATAGCAAGAATATAGTATTTCTCTAGGTCTAGACTGTCTAGTAGGGGCCTTGCTAGACGGTGGTTCGTATTGCTGTAGTTGTACTATATAATGGTCAAGTGGTGGACCCCTGGTGGGGGTCCTTCGCCTCTCCTTCGCTTCTCGCTTCTTCTATTTCTACTTTCTCTAAAATATTTAGAACTTTTGTCTCCTGTATTTACTCCCTAGCCACTACTTATTTTATATGGAGCTTTTTATTTCTGTGTCTTGTATTCCTACTAGCCTTTCTAAATCTAAGTTTGTTATTGCCTCTAGTTCTTCCCCTATTCTTGCTGGTTGGCTGTGTGCCCCTTATAAGCCAGCTGCGTGTGTTATATTTGCCGCGTTAAATCTAATTCTTAATTATCCTGGCCTTGAACTTGTTATAGCCGTTTATAGGGGTCTTTCTACTGGGCGTCCTCTCCCTTGTATCCTATATGTCCCTTATGTCCCTGTTCGGTCTGGTAATGTCGTGTGGTGTTGCTTTTAGCCCGTTAAGGCTTGGGATGGCTGGCTTAGCCCCCTAGTATTAAAGATAGGAAACGCTGGGAAGACACCTATGTCCCCCTAGCTTATCACCTGTTGTTTCTATTTATATAACCTAGCGTGCAGTTATTCCTGCAGTTGTTAAGCCCTTTTCTTCCATCTCCTATATTTAATGCAGTCTTCTCTCTCCTACGTCTTATATATGCTTTGGTGACAGTTCGCGCATTTTATTTAGTCTTAATTTATATATTGTCTTATATTATAGGGGCCTGCATAGTGGCCGCAGCATACCTGTGCTGCGTATATGGATTAGGTGTGTCCCTATTATGTACAGCAATAACATTGTTCTAGGCGTAGTCTATAGTTGTAGAGCCTTATGTTGTATATAAGGCCATTTATAATTATTCCTTTTTAGATAAGGAGTTTTTGCATTCCTAGTATATATATACTAATGATAAGGGAGCTATGTGTTTATCTATTATCTCCCTAGCAAGTCTCTGGCGCCCCTTATATCCTCTTATTATTCTTATTATATGCTTAGTTTGTATTTTCCTGTTAAAGCTATTAGATCCGGGTAATTATAAGTCCTGGTATAAGGCGTTCCGTTTGTTTTACTATCTCCTATATAGTTGCTATATTGTCTGCCTAGCGTCCCCTTTTTACCCTAAGGCTTATGGGAACCAACAGGACTTTAACTGGGTAATCTTTATAAAGCACTTTTATGCCAATACGCTCTCCTAGCCTGTCCCCTGCCCTTACGGCCTGTTCCTTTGCCTATTGGTCCTTTAGGGTGACTCTAATGTCTCCACTCCTAAGGTGTTGGACTGCGACGGCGTTGTAGACCTCCTTGTAAATCTTTATAAGAACTTCTGTTTCTAATTATCCCCTAAGTTTCTCTGCCTTTTCTGTATTTGGTCGTATTATAATTATATACCCGGTTATTGTTTTTAGGGGGGTAGGTTCCCTGTGCTATAGGAGCACAGCTATGGCGGCCTAGGTGCGGTTCGCCTGTAGGGGGGGGGTTTATTTATCTTTAATTTTGTTTAGCCGTTAGAGGATTTAATTAAGGGTTTACTAGAGGGGCGCCTAAGGTTTACTAGACTGGAGCTATTCTGCTAGCTGTATTAGTTTATAATAGCTAACAGATGCTCCCCTATAGTTTTAGATACTAGACGCGTCTAATAGGCTTTATATTTTATTAGATGCCTTTTTAATTAGGGTATTTCCGCTTTCTAGTGTGGTATTCGCCCGTCCTTGTTGTTGTTGTGGGGGGCTATTGTTAGGTATGGGTCTGGCGGTTGCACGCGACTGCGTACCACCGTCGTTCCACCTGTGCCTCCCCTATAATGCATGCATCTCAGGGGATTATTAGGGTGTTTTTCAGGGTTCTTTTGGTTGGTTTAGTCTTTTTGGGCCGGGTGCAGCAAGAGCTCCAAAAGTTCTAAGAAAGAAACTTAGAGTAGGGTTAGGCAATATTCTTTCTAATAAAGAATTATTAGCTATTATTAGATGCTTTAAATAATGGTAACTTAAACTAGAAGGCGCTAAATCTCTAATTAAGGTCCTTAATAACTTTTCTTACTTAATATAGCGATAATAATATTCTTAGCTTATATCCGTAATTCGCCTTAAATAGTAATATACCTATTCCTTTTTATAGTATTGCATTATATATAAACTATATAACTATATATATTTATAAACTAGAAACAGTCTAATTAGGCCTCCCTACTTAATAAAGTAGCCTTTACCTATAACTCTAAGGTCTATACTATAATAAAATGTTCCCCTATTAAGCTCGCCTATAGCTAACTGCTAAATATTTTAGATGGAGTTCTAAACGGCATCTAAGACGCCTAGTAAAGTAGGGAGGGGTCTAAGTTAATAAATATTAAACTTATAGAGACGTATCTACTACGCCTACGCATTATATATAAGGCAATAGCGGCGTTAATTATATACGCCTAATAGCTTTAGGTAAAATACTATAATCATTACCATCTAGCTAAATATTTCGCCATTAGTAAATAAGTCCTACTCTCTTCCAAGAATATCCGCATAAAACGTCCCTATAAGAAGCTTAATAGTAAATTTATAGGACTGTTTTAGATCCCAAAGCGCGTAGGGTAGTAAGTATATAAACTAGAGCTTTTATTTACTATAGCACGGCTCCACTTGGTCTTTTATATCTCCCTACTAAAGCCTTATAAGTTACGCTTCAGGTTTTAACCTTTAGTAGTAAAAAGGCTTTAAAAAGGCAGCTAGGAAGTAAAGGTAATTATTACCTATTAGGATTATACTAGATAACTATAATACCTTATTAAATAGCTAGGATAGCTAAATAAGTATAATAAATAGAAATATAAGGTAGAACTTAAAAATTATTAATAACTATTAGATAAGTACTATAAGCGGAATACCCTAGCCTTATAGCTAAAGCGTAGGCGAAAAGCAAGAGTCGTTACTAAGATATAACTTACACTAAAGCGGAGTAAAGGACGTCCCAAGGGATTAAAGAATAAGTAATATTTATAATAAGAACTACGGTATATATATAGGGTAAAGCGTAATTTATTAATATCCTATATAAGCCATACTCTAACGCAACCTAGCTATGCTAGCGACTTATAAGTAACTTATAGGCGAAGCTATAGTATACACTAGCAATAAAGCTTAACTTAGAAAGTACCCTTTCTAAACATAGTCTATTACTTTATACTAGCTTAGTAGATTATTATATTAAAGAATAGGTCTACTTAACTGTGGTTTAAGACCTACTAGTAACCTACTAGCAGTAACATATACTAATAACTTATATACTATTCTATATACATACTATATAGATAATATATAAGGCTAAAGCATAGGTTAGTGGCCGATTTAATAGGTATATAGCCTTACTGTCTATAAATCTGGCTATATATAAGTAACCTATAACCTACCCGCGAAGTATATATAGTGCCACGCCGGTATAGCGCAAGGCTAAAATATAGGGTTAGCAGTAGATTTAACGGGTATACTACCTATAAATCTAGCTGTATATAGATAACCTATAACCTACCCGCGAGGTACTAGTGACCTACCTATATAAGCAAACTTTTAGAATATTTTTAATGGTTTACTAAATTTGGGTAAGCCCTAAATAGACTAATTAGGATTTTTTATTTTAGTGTTACGGAACCCTACTACAGGGACCTCTATAGAGAGCCCTGTGCTCTTATATATACCTCACGTATAGCTTACGTCAGCTACGCGTAGGTATATTACCTCCTTACGCCCTTAACCCTTACGATTAATCGCGTAACGTCTTGTAGACTCCTTAAATACATACGCTCTATAGCCACTGCCCCCGTCCCATAACATTACGTTGCGCCTTTTTACTACTGACGCTCAGCCTATAACCAATTCTACGTCTCTGTAACACTATAGGCGCTACTAAAAGCAGCGTGTCTATAAGTTACCTTTATACTTCTAAGAAACCCATAATAGTAAGATAATATTCCTTACTAGCTACTATATTAAACCCAATACCTATACTTAACCTACGACACCAATTAATCCCAAAAGAATTTAATTTATTAACCCTAGCATTAGCCCCTAAGGAGGTAGATATTAATAATATCTTATCTTTTATTAACTACACTACTACAGATAAGTAAGTGGAAGGGCTATTATTTATTAAAATCAAAATACAAGACGCTGAGATATTTGTAAAAATGGTAGTATAAGAACCTAATAAATACTACCGCCTTCTATAGAACTACTACCTAAAGCTTATATAAGCTAAGATGCGTACTACCTAAGACCGTAATATTATCTAAGACCTATAAGCTTATAAAGCGCTTACTAATAATACATGCTAAGAGATTAAAGATACCCTCTATGTGTTTAAACGCGACGTCTAATAGTTAAAGAAAGCTAAAATTGTACTTATTACTATAGTTACTAAAAAAGAAGGCATAATTAAATATCTATAATCCTAGCCTAATAAGCATATCTATAATAACGCTAGATACCTCTCTACTATATATAACGCCACCTAAGCCTCTATGTCCCTAGCAACTTTACCTACTTAACACTTAATAGAGGGTTAATATTAAGCAGCTCTACCTAATGGGAACCCTGACTAAAGCAGCAATAATAAAAGCTATAACAATTAAATCTAAGCTGCTACTATAGGGTTTAATATATGTTACCCTAATCCCCTAGTCTTTTAGGGGGACCGTAAGGAATACAGCCACTAAAAGATATAAATCCGCAAGAAACTAACTTAGAGTACCTACCTTTTTCCTACGGAAGATATTAAGATTGGCTATATTATTAGGCGAATAAAGGGTATACTGTTTAATAGACTCTTTGCCTAGTAAAAGACTAATAGCCCCTAAAAGTAGCAGTTCTATTAAGAAGTCCTTAATAATCTTAACCTAATATACCATAACTATAACTTACTGGCCACTAACCAAGCCAAACTATATGCCCTAAAGATAAGCCCTACTAAATTATTTAATAAGTTCTATATTAAATTCTAGGAATATACCAAAGCCCTTACCTAAGATAATACTAAAGACTAAAAAGATCTCCTGTCACGGCACAGTCCTGACGCGTACTGTCTCGTACTATTTCCTACTATTGGCTGGCCCACCACTAGCGCCTTGGCGGCTGCCCCTACTATTTATGTACGATACCCCCTTTTACCTCCTTCTCCTCTTCATACCACAATGTAGTTATTCAGCCTATTAGCATTATAGCACTGTGACATCTCCTTAAAAAAGTTACTTATTGCCTTAGTTACGCAGCTGCTAGCCATAACTATAATAACATCTATAATACAGTAGCAGCCCTATAGAAGATTAAACGACAACTAAATTAGATTACTACTACTAACCCTTACCTAAAGAGCTCCCTATAAAAGCCCCCTAGACGCACTAAATCTATATATACTAAGCCACTAACACCTACTACCTTAAATACCACTAGAGCTAATCTTAACCTCTCTATACTAACCTTTTTATAAAAACTCCTAGACGGAAAATGTAAGCTACTTTAGAAACTAGGACGCTGCTATAAATATTATTAAAAAGGCTATTATTATAATAACCTAAACTACCTAATAGCTAGATTTAATAGCCGCTGCCTAATATCTAACCTAATACCCTAAACACTAAATACGTTGCTATACGCCACTACTATATAAGATAAAGATGTAGTAATAGTAGTAGGATTAGATATAGAAGCAAAAAACGCTAAGTCTTAGCCCTAAGTTGTGGGTTAGAACGCCCTAATAATAGAGGGATCTATATATTAGCCTACTTAATAGATAATTTAGTAAAGATAAATAGACGGAAATAGATAGTTTTATCTATAATAGAAACTACTACTAAAAAACAATATAAAAGCCGTTCTATAATTAATTGTGGAGCTATAAATAAATTTATAGATACCTAATTTTGTTACGAAGTGTATATAGAGCAGTTCATTAATGAAATGGGTTGATTAATTGATAATCTTAACTTGATTGTTAATTAATGCTTCTGATGAACCCCTAGGGCTTTGAGCTATAAAGAGACTTTATAGTGCACGGGCTCTGTGCACGTGACTTATATATATGACCTACGCCTTTAGAGAATACAGATTATCTAATACACCCCCTTAGCTTTGAGCTCTTTGAGGTCAAAGCTAGCCACCTTCTCGTGTCTATTAATGAGTTAATTAAACCGTAATCTTATTTCTGAATCCTTCTATCTTGCTTTAATGCTGTCCCTTAGGTCCTCTAGTTGCTTCTCCTTATTTAGCCGCTCCTTAATATCTACTATTTTGATTATATTAACGAAGCTTTAAAACCTTTGCTTGGGTAGGGCCTTTGTAAGTCCATTGGCTATTATCTCCTTTATCGCTGTCCATTGAAATTATACTTGTCTTATTACGTATTCCTAACATAGCCAGTATTAATAGATATTAACGTATTAAAGCTTTGTAATTAGCTTTACTGTGTCTTTTATAATTAGTTAGAGCGTCTAGGTATTGTCGCATTTAATAATTAAGGGCTTATTTAGGTGTAACGTTATTGCTTTAAATAGCCTGCTGATAAAGATAGCTTCCTTTACTATTTATAATAAGGCTAATAACTTGGCTTCTGTGCTTGATATTATAACTATACCCTACTTATTTGCTCTTTAGGTAATTGGCCCCCTAAATAGCTTTATAATATATCCTTATAAGCTCTTTCTATTGACAGAGTTGTTTATAAATAATGTATCGCTAGCACAGATAAATGATTAAGCTTTACTTCTACCATCTCTATTATCTTGTCCTTTGTCACGTATTCCTTTATCTCTCCCTCTACTGTTTATTCCTTCCTTATCTCCTCTATAGCAGATTGCTCTGCTTCTTATGCTATATAGGTACTGGATTACTTTGTCTGCCGCTTAATAGTGCTCTTAGCTTAAGTTCTAATTAAACCTTATTAGCTATAATACTACAAAAGCAATATCTGGACGCGTTGTAGTGGCTATATAGAGTACTAAACCTATTTTTCTCTAATATAGCATTATAGAAGCTGGTAGAGATTTTGGATAGACTATAGGTCTATATTAGGGAATAGATTCGTTAAACAGATTAATTGGTAATTAGTAGGGAGGAGTTCTAACTCTGCTATAGGAGTATCTGGAAGACGCCCTTTAAGATCTATTTTATACTAGTTAGCTATCTTCTTAATATAGGCTTTCTGGGATAGCCATAGGAGCCTCTAGCTATAATTGCGTAGTATATAGATTTCTAGGAACTATTTTAGTTTGCTAAGGGTACTTATCTAGTATTCCTTGCTTAGCTCCTTAATTGCTTCTTAAGCTTTCTTCTTATCTGTCTTTTGGTAGTAGAAGACAATATCGTTAACGTAGAAGAAGACGACTATTCCACTTTTTAGTATGATATACGGCTCCTAAGGTACCTTTTTAAAACCTAATTCTGTTAGTAAGCTTGTGAGATTCCCCCGCTATAATAGTGGTAATTATTATAGTCTGTAAAGGGCTTTTCTTAAGCGCAGTACTTTGTCTGTCTTTCCTTTATTAAACCCTAACAGTAGCTTTATATAGATGACCTTATTGAGATCGCAATGGACAAATGTATTAACTGTATCTATCTATGTCATCTCTAGGTTAAATTTTGTAGTAATCGCTATAAGGGTTTAGAAGGTTATACTAGCTAATATAGTAGCTTTTATAGGTAGGTCTCCTGAGGCCTGTTAATTTCTGTATACTACTAAGCATGCCTTGTATTTCTAGAGGAATCTGTGCTTGTCCGTCTTGTAGATAAACACCTATATTAAGCTAAGGATCTGCTGTCCCTTTATGTACTTTTTTTCTATTTCTTAAAATGACCTTATTTAATAATGGGATTAAAGGTGGGCTTGTTAAGCTTTTTGGAACTAATCTTAAAGAGAATGTGTATTAAGGTTGTGGATTAACTAAGGTGGCAGAGGTAAGTTCTTCCTGTATAATCTAATATTACATATTCTGCCTAATTTTAGCTTACTATTATTAAGTTAACTATTAAGGTTAAACTTCCTTCCTGCTAAGAAGGCTCTGTAATAGGCTAAAGTGATCCTTTTAGTAATAAAGTCTTTAAACCTATTATTGCAGGCTTCCTTAAATAAGTCTTTAACTAAGTTATTAAACACCCCCTAAGTGTAAAACCTATCTCTAACTTGGTTAATAATATTCTAATTAGTACCTTATACATTTAACTTTATAGGATACTTAATGTGAAAGGCATATAGAGATTCTTTGTCTTCTTTTATTAGAGGTGGCGTATAATATATATTTTTAAGAGCTCTTGTAAGCTTAAGATCTACTAACTTATTAAAGGTTTAAACTGGCTTATTATTAACATCATTATCTTCCTCTTAAATTAGCGGTTTAAATACTTCTTTATTATTTTCTAGAAGAACCTTATTCTTAGTTAGGGTATTAAGGAGTTAGATCTTCTTAATTAGCGTATCTAATTTGGCGTGTAGATTCTTTAAGATGTTTGTTCGCTTACTGTTAAAGAATGTCTTTTTATTAAAGATAATGTCCCTAGTAGAGATAATAATACCTTTATATGGGATCCAGATCCTATAGATATTGGTAGAGTTATAGCCAATAAGGTAGCTAATATGGGCTTATAGATCTAGCTTGCTTAGCCTTTTCTTCTTTAGCTGGGCGTCTAATGTTATTGTATACGCCCTATAGCTATAGGCTTTTAGGTGCGCTAGTTGCAGCTTTCTTAATCTCCTATTGGCTAGGTAGGTATAGAACCTCTTATATGGCGATTTCCAACTATTGCTTTTCTATGGCGTTTGATCTTAAAGGTAGACTATATAGTTGACTATCTCGTTCTATAGATTTTGTAGTAGATTGGCAGTAATTCTTATTATATGTGCTCTCTTAATAATTACACCCCCTAAGCGTTTGGCGGTACTATTCTATACTTAGGTATATAGCGCTAAAGGCTTAAATATAATCCCTTAAGTCTGTAGCCATTTAAGGGTTCTCCCTCTCCCTAGCTTATTATTTGATCTAATAGTATTAACTTTAAGGTTATACCTTAAACGAATCCATTGGATGAAATCTTTAAGTACTTATAGTATCTCCTTTTTCTTGCTATGCGTTATTATAAAATATGGGAAGGATCTTCCTAAGAAGGTATTGTGGATAAGTATAACTTATATAAATCCAGCATACGCTTCCTTAAGGTTAGTCTAGTTAATATAGAGGTTAAGATAAGGTTTATTAATATTCTGTTTTAAGAACCTTTATAAGACCTAACGCTTAATTTTGGTGAGACTGTAATGTTAATATTCTATTATCTTTAGGCCTTGAAGCTTAACTCCTAAGGCGTTAAGACCTAAATAGTAAAGGCTTATAGGTCCTGGATAACCTAGACATAAATGCTATAAACGCGCATTACCTTTTAAATCTGGATAAGTGTCTCTTAATAATACTCTGCGCTTCTGTTAGCGGTGTAGTAGTTAGCTTATATTGAACGCTAATAGACTTCCTAGTTAGATGTATTTAATAGTCTATTGTCTGTAATGTTCTTCCATTTAATATAGGATTATGTTATCCTTTTAAACTAGAAGATTGTTATCTCCTTTATTGTTCCAGTAGTACCCTTATTTTTAAAGTAGACGGAACGATACTAGATTTGTATTGAAGTCTGTATAAAAGGCAACATCCTTAAGATATAGGATTCCCTTGCTCTTGTCTGGTTTTATGATTTGGATAGTGATATTGCTATAGCCTAGTATAGGCACTTCTAAGCTGCCGGCAATAATATATTTATGTCTTAGAGCTTTCCTAAAATTGTAAAAATAAGAGAGGTTATTAAAGATATGGAGAGTAGTTTCTGAGTTAAGAATGGTTAATAGCTTTAATGGATGGAGTTAACTAGTATAAAATAATTATAGGAATATTATATTGGCTTCTCCTTTAATCTTCTTAACTGTCTCTGAACTCTTGTCCTGTTGTTATTAAGCTTTATTAACATTTAATTCCTTAAGCTTAAGTTGTTCCACTTAGGCAGCTAGATCCTTATTATGCTCTACCTTTTTATGCACCTTTTTTATTTTTATACCCTTAATATTAAATCCTTTAGGCCTCTTGTACTTAAATAGATACTAATAGTTAGGAAAAGTATGTCCCCTTATATTATATGCTAGGTATTTTAGGTTCTTTGACTTCTTAGAAGACATCTCTTTAGTTAAATTTGTCCCTGCCCTTTTTTAACTATAAGATAAGCTGTTCCCTCTTCCCTTTTGGACTTTAGTATTAATAGAGATATCCTCTTTAGGCTCTCCTGTAAAGTCTATATTAAATACACTCCCTCTAGTAGTTAAGGATGGTATAACTTTTAAAAGGTTTGCGAATACTTCTTATAGCTCTATTGCTATTTTATGGTATTCTAATAAGTAAGCCTTTTTGGTATTATTTACCTGTTTGGTGTATATAATAAAATAGGTATTGCTTATAGGTTGTATTGTATTCGCAAGGTCTATTAGCCAGATCCTATTAGTTATCTATAGGAGATTGTGCTTCTCTGCTATCTTTATTATATACTCCTATTGGTTAAGCTACTAGGTAACCTTTGTCTGCTTAAGTCCCTTAAGTAATTCTATATACTATAGCTATACCTTCCTTATTATAAAGTTCTTTAAGGGCTTAGTGTCTTCTTTTAACTGAATTAGCCATTCCTTAACTGTAAGGGAAGGGTTAAGTAGCAGCTTCTTCTAAATTAATACTGTGGATATGATTTAGGAGCGTATCTATTGCAGATGCTCTTCCTGTTTTAGGAAGTACCTTATATCCTAGTTATAGTATTATCTGCTGTTCTTATATGCTTTCTGTTAATTTGTTGAGAGCTATATATGTAAGGTTGTTGTCTGTATAAGTAGAGGTTGTATATATTGTTACTGAATGGCGTGGAGTATATGCGGCAGGGGTCGCATGGCGTAGCAAAGGCGTAGCGTAGGCGTAGCGCAGGCGTAGCGTAGGTCACCTGACTACCTACGGCCCGATAGATAGCCCGACCTTTACTACC
>Ga0307507_10009549_pt1 | contig 12869 bp, 2 predicted proteins | sample 7_EM_MG_FD_207223 | JGI IMG/M metagenome (GOLD analysis project Ga0307507, IMG submission 207223) | Populus trichocarpa ectomycorrhiza microbial communities from riparian zone in the Pacific Northwest, United States - 7_EM | ecosystem: Host-associated > Plants > Roots > Unclassified | place... | reverse complement strand
GGAAAAGGAATACATAGGATCCAGTTGACACACATGCATCTAATAAAAGTGTTAAATTTTAATGCTGGCATGTGTGATGTGAGTAACTTATGAAACTTAAACCTACTACCAGTTGTTGCTCAGTACTTTTTCCAATTGGATTACATATTCCTGAATGTTTTTTTTTAATACATCTCATTACCAACATGATTTACCCTGTGCAGTTTGCAAATCACTCCTGCATGCAATCTGCCTTTAAAATGTCTCCGAGGTGGGGGAAAGATTATAATTGTGAATCTTCAGGTATTTTCACAGTTTCTTTCTAAGGATGTATGTGTTGAAAGATTATAATTGTGAATCTTCAGGTATTTTCACAGTTTCTTTCTAAGGATGTATGTGTTTGTAACTGCAAGTTGATTGAGATTACATAGTAAACTGATACGTGGGTGGAATCATGTATTATATCACCCGCTTATTATGGATGGATCTTTATAGGTTGCCCTAAAATATTTGTTCCCAAAGCACTAGTTTTGCTAACATGAGAGGGAACCAGATTTTTGTAATAAAATTGGAAAAGGGTTCTTACCACTTATGAGCAGTAAATTTTGATCTGTTTAAGGATGACTGGTGTCATTTCGATTTGAATCCTCTTTATTTCTAATTGTTTGCTTTCCTCTTTCCTTTCAGTTAGCAATCACTTGTGTTAAATACTCATAAATGTAGCAAAACACTAACTTATAGTAGGTGACTGAAATAAGTAGATTCTCCATTTCCTAATAATTTGTTGGTGATGCTTTGAAAATTTGGCAGTCCTAAATATTGCTCCAGCTAAAAGCCTCTGAGAGAACAGTGTGGTCAGTGTTGTACTAACAGCAGATATTTTGTTGTGCCTGAGATCTTGAGCGTTCGGGTGGCATAGGAATTGCAGTAGCTTTTCTTTTTCATATACTTTTGATAGAAAATGAAATAAAAATCTAGATATATAGGATTAGGATAGCATAAAACAGAACCACCTTTGCAAAAATCAAACTACCAAGAAGGAAAGGAAATTGTGACGAGGAAATGGTTTCTGCTTGAATTCACCAAGGCATCATTAAAAGGATTTCTCTTCAAGTAGGAATTGTGATTGCAGGACCCTGCAATCACAATTATGAAATGCAATCAAAGCAATGATTTCAGGTTTGGATTTGGAGAACTTCCACGAAAAAATCTGATTGTTGCTTTATTATTTTTATCTTGGCTTTGCGTATGGAAATCGTATTGCTGGGTCAATTGACATGTTCTATTTTGCTTGAATTATTTTTGTACTGGCTTACTCTAGTGTTAATTTTGGAATCATATTGAAATTACCATATTTCCTTGTTTCTATAGCTCTGCTCTTGAACTCCGACTCTTAAGACATGGGTTCCCTCGTGGAAATCGTATTGCTGGGTCAATTGACATGTTCTCTTTTACTTGAATTATTTTTGTGCTGATTTACTCTGGTGTTAATTTTGGAATCATATTGAAATTACCATATTTCCTTGTTTCTATAGCTCTGCTCTTGAACTCCAACTCTTAAGACACAGGTTCCCTCGTGGGTATGAACATCTTTACGGTAGATGATGAATTCATGAGGGAATTAACTGTACTTTGTGATGAAAAGATAGTATCTCTTTCTTTAATCAGAAAACGCAGACACAAAGTCATAAACACGCATAGAATATTTTACTTTATCAAAGATTTATGAAAAGCATGCATAATTCATTGAGGGGACTATCACTATTGGGTTGACATGACCACAATGTCAAAGAATAACAGTAAAACAAAACTGTAATTTATTATAGTAAGGTTTGCATGTTATATATATGACTTCACATACTTTTTTCTTACCCGCTATACAGAAAACTCCGAAGGATAAGAAGGCAAGTTTGGTGATCCATGGATTTGTAGACAAGGTACCGATATTTCTGCTTACAAGTACAAAAGTGATCCTTCCTGTGATTTGCCCCCCCCCCCTTTTTTTTTCTTTTGAGATTAACTTTACATGGACCAGTTGTTGTTGTACAAGCTGGCATATAGAGGGTAATGGGTATCTACTTTCCTATTCTTTCTTTTTTTCTGTTATGTAATTTTTAAAATTTATTAGCCTTTAACACGTGTGCATAAAGTATGTGTAGATTGTAGATCAGAATTTCTCATTGTCATATAGATCCTGAAAAACTGTGTTATTTGCTATTCCAATTTAATGATTTGATCCAGAACAGGTTATTGCAGGGGTCATGAACTTGCTCAATTTGAGGATTGCTCCATATGTCAGGATTGATCTTCTTCAAGTTATCATAACTCAGTCATTGAGTTTAGGTAATCTTCTGCTGATGCACAGAGAACTACATTTAAATGTCATGTCATGCCTGTGAAACATGCATTTAATGTACTGCTATCATCCATCTATTGGACTATCCTAAATGTTAGCAATCCTTCAAGCAACAAACCCTGATGTTTTGGGCCTGGCAATCTTATTCTTTCCATAGGCTCTAGAATAAATTTTTGCTTCCATATAGTCTGGGCTTGATATCTTTTCTAAAAGACTAAATTTAGGTTTTCTATTTCTCTTTTTTAATTTCTGTTGAATGTGTTTACTACATGAGAATGAAGTTTGTCTCACTATTGTTTTGAAAGACATCAGTCTTATCGCTAGTGGCCTCATATGAGACATCTACTGGAAATTCATTTGTAGCATTTGGCAACTATTTGACGCTATGGTTTATAGATTTCTTATGTGGTGTGGCATTTGATAGATGAAAGATATGTGAACTGGAACCTCCGGGTGGCAAGTATACATGCACTGAAAGCACCGTTGCCATTCATCGAGTCCATTGAGGTGAATTTTTTTCAGAGAGCCATTCTGCTTGATGCCTTTAATCATGCTTTGCTTTTGTATGTTGCAGTGTTCTTTTTCTAAAAGTTGGGCTGCGATGGCCTTGGATAGCTGATTGTTTAAGGTTACTGTGTTAAAGTGGCAGACGCAATGCATGTTGGAGAGAACTTTTAGTTACCAAAAAAAAAACACAAAGAAGGAAGGAAAGAAAAAAAGAAAGCAAGAAACTTCAGCACTTTTCACTTAAAAATATAAAATTTATATGATGCAATGATCAGGATTTAATTAGTCTCCTTTAGTTGTTCCTGCTTTTATTAAAAGTTAACAGGGGCATTTTGTTTTCAAGAAGTCCCACTATTTTATTTATAGTTGTGGTATCCATTCCATGACCAGGGTTTGTCTGCTAGTTGCTAGCAAACTGACTAACTTTGATTTAATTTACATTACATTATTACATAGTTACTTCTTGTGCCAAGTTACACTACTTTGGTCTGATCCATCTTTGGACGAGGCAATTTCTTATTTTGTTACCAAACTACTATGCTGCTTCTAATCCTCCTGTTTTACTTGCATTTTAGGTGTCCTTCACAGATGCTCAAAAATACAAAGCGGCTGTGCTACATGACCAGCCATTTAACCTAAAAAGGTTGGTCTAATCCCATCCTGTATGTAAAGTATACTGCTCAAAAAATTGAGAACTTATCGTGAGAACATTTTGTTGAGCTGTATACTTTATTTTCTGCAAAGATGCAATTTGTTGGCCATGCTTCTGTTGCATATAAATAGGTTGAATTGTTGGCCCACAAGTGTTACTCAACCTTCTTGCCCTCACAATTCTTCTGGTTTATATATACATCAGGAGGACTGCACCAGCAGAAGCATTTGAAATCCTCTTGAAACTCAACTTCAGTGATGGATGTGGTTGTCCCTCCATCCAAATTAATGTCCCTGTCAATTTTAAGGTAAGAAGCTTAATGAAGTATGTGAGAGCTGTTTATTGGAAGTTTATACCACTCTTGCTTTGCAAATGAACAGGGGTGTAAGGAAATTCTGTCCCCTCTCTGTGCAGGTTTCAAGTGACTGCTTTAACCTTGACAAGGAGTCGGCCATACAAAATCTGAAGGAGAGGGCAATTCAAGATTTGTGCTGTGGTCAGAATGCACTGATCGAAAGAAAGGTCATTTTAGAGCCAAAAACCGAGGTTGCAAACCATGCTTTAGTAACCAACATTAAAGCTTTCAATTCTGATTCTTGGAGTAATGGTGATGTGAAACATCCAAGAGGGGTTAATGGGACCAAAACATCTCGGAAGCGATCGTTTGGTCGCAAGCGTAAATCGAGATTTTAGAGAGCAAGGCTTGTGGTCTGGATGTATAAATGTGCTTGATTACTTATAGAAAGTAGTATGATATGTAGGGACTGGGTGAATTTTGTTAGATGCGACACTCGGTCTTCCCAGCTACGAATAGGAAGGTAGCGAAACCAGTTAGATTTGACCTAGTCATGTAACCTTTTCATATCCTATACTGCTCCACAGTAGGTTTCTCAATGGCAGCTAAATATTCTCGTCTTGCAGTAGCTGGTGAAAAACTAGTTTGTAATTGCCAATCGTTTCTCTAGTTGATTCATGGTTCTCAAATGCCTCTTCGGTCTAATAGCTTGTTTGGTTTTTTCGGTTATTTTTTTCTGGTTTTCTTGATTTAATTGATTTTTCTGTAATTGCCAATCGTTTCTCTAGTTGATTCATGGTTTTCAAATGCCTATTCGGTCTAATAGCTTATTTGGTTTTTTTGGTTATTTTTTTCTGGTTTTCTTGATTTAATTGATTTTTCAATTTTTTCTGTTAAAAACATGATGATTTAGGATAAAAAATTAAATGAATTTTAAATCAATCAAATTTAAATTCATAGTTATTTGGATTATTGAAGATATAAAATCTAGTAATTAAATATGAGATTATTAAAAATAAAAGAAAACAATTAAGAGAAGAGAGGGATTGCAGCATGTATAGTTTTTATTAGCGACAACCCAAAAATATGAATATTTTAAGGAGAGGTTGTTTAGAGGAGAGAGAGGAGGGCTAAGAAGTATGGATTTTGAGAATCTTAAAAGTGTTATTTTAATATTTTTATTGTGTAGTATTTATTTAAAACCCAATTACTTATACATTAAAATAAATCAAATAATTTAAAGCTATTAATTATGAAAACATAAGATAAGAAAATAAAGAGTTAAATTTCTTAAATATAGTTGTTATGTCTAAGAAATGTACGGAACAAAAAAGAAAATCTCAAATAATAGGAGAGGAAAAATAAAAGGAGAAGGAAAGGTTAATTTTTTGATAACCTAAGCCCCTTGAGTTGTTGGTTTTGGGTTCAATTCACTGTGGTGGAACAATTGGCTTTTACTTCATGGGTTATGTAAAGAAATGTTTATATAGAAACAAGAACACATTGATCAATCAAGCTAGCCAAGACTGGCCATCAATCAAGGAGATTAAGAATTACTTAATCAATCAAGTTCTATATAGAACAAAAGTTTTTAGTAGATTAATCGATGGATGTTGCAGTGTATCAAGAACACTTATAATTATTTAGAACGAAACTTGTAAATAAGAACTATAAGTTATACCAGAATTCATATAAATGGTTTGTATAGGATTATGATTTTAAGTTTATATGCAATTTTATTCATGTAACAATATAAATAAACAATCCAGTGGTTGAGAATGATGCAATTTATTGCTTTTTTTTCTTTCATTAGAAGGTACATCATTTTTCACATCTTTCCTTAATAGGCTTTTATCTATCTTTATTGCTTTTTTTTCTTTATTATTTTCACTTATTTTATAGTTTCTTGGCATTATTTTTTTTCCTCTCCAGGCCTATTAAATAAGTTAAGAATTTCACATTTTGCTTGATTTGCAAGGTTGTCATCTCCTTTAGCTAGGGATTAAATTCCTAACTATATTTTCTCCTAGTTAAAACAAAAATATGAATAATATATAACATATTGATCGAAGAATCAGTGATTAATCAATATATTGACAACCATCTGTTAACGGATTAACAATTGACTAACCAATAGATTGATACATGCCTAGTAAGACTAATTGTTTAAACAATATTAGATTAGTTACATGAAAAAAAAAAAAACTGAACTAGAAAAAACATGGTTATAATGAATGATGACCAATTACTCCACGCAACTAATAGAGGTCATTCCCTAGGCTAAGAAAAATATGAAAACAATCCATAGATAAAAAAAAGCCAATGGAGCAACCTCTATCAGATATGTCACATGATGGTTCTTTATCACTTTAGTTTCTCTTATCAACAAAGAATTACACTCGGATAGAATTATGATGTTCTCATAATACTTCCACCTTTCCTAACATCATTACCTCTACCAACTTTTAGTGTGTATGTTACCATTTCTATGCTTCTAATTCAACCTCTTAGTCATCCCTTTTTGGGGCTTGATTTCATTTTCAAAAATTCAAAACAAGTTTGTTTATACTCTAATTAGATATTAGTGGATCTTTATGAAGATATGTTGTTTTATCAAAATTTAAACATATTTAATGTTGATTTAAAGCTATTTATCTAGAGATGGGAAATACAATCAACATGACTTATTATAATAATATTATGGTAGTCAATAAAACTATATAAGTTATGGTTGGTTAGCTCAATCAAATTTAAAAAAAACTTAAGTAGAGTCAATCGAACATTCCTTTTATCTAGATGCATGGGAAACAAGTTCTAAGATTTAATCATTTTATTTTGTTTCATCTTTTACATTATCTTTGACAAGGTTGATGGAGGTTGAAATCTATGATAAAATATGCAAACCTCTTTGAATGGTCTAAGTACAAAATAGTAGTAGTCCCTAAACAATTCTTAGAATTGAATTAGGTCATTCTCTTAACTAAACTTAGGTTTTCCTTTAACTGGTAGTAATAAAAAATTAATAAATTATTTAAGTTAATTCTATGTTAACTTAAAAAAAAAACCTTTTAAATCTATTGTCAATGGTTAATTTTGATTAAAAAAATCCAATTATAATGTTTGTCATTGTAATTCCCAAGTACCTAAGAGAAATGATGAATTAGGTGATTGATTATAAATATTTTTTTCCTTTTAGTTTGAAACCCTAAACTACTTTAATGGCCAATGCAAATAACCACTTAATAAACCATACATATCACAAATATAAATTAAAATAAAGAAATAAGTAATAGAAATAAAAACATCTTGATTTATAGTGGTTCCACTCTAACATGCACTCCATTCCTCAAGTCATAGACTTAGATATTCTATTTAACCATGATAGCCTTCTTTAAGAATGAGACCTCATCTTTTTACATATAGCAATTCTTTTCACTAGTTGAAGATAATAACTCTTATGCTCACAAGATCTCAAAATCCCACTTCCTAAATCTCAAATGGTTGAAGCCTTGATCACATTTTCACAATTTATTCACTTAAAGTTTATCTCATAAACTCACTAAATAAGTAGATTTATAAATGAAAGGCACAAGCTTTTGTGATGTACGGATTTGGCTTTAAATATTCTCAATGAATGGTGTAAGAAAAAAAAAAAGAATAAGAACATTGAAAGAAAGAAAAAATCTAAACCTTTAAAGCTCGCTCAAAACATTGATCTCTTAATGAAAGTTTAGTTTCTCCATAAAAGAATGATTGAGTTATAAATAATTGAGAAAATAAGAATAATCAAGATTATTTGTGAAGAATGAATGAATTGTTACATAAAAAAAACAAGGAGCACACATGAATAAGAAAAAAGCCTCAAAAACTAAATGTTTCGATCTTTTTGTATATCTTTATCAAGACTTCTAACTAGTTAACCAAATAGACAAAAAAAGAAAAAAAAGCTAGTTTATGAAACTAACTATTAGAAAGAAATAACAAGAACCTAAAAATTGATTAGCATAAAATCAACAACTTATAAGAGAAAGATTGAAAATATAGAAAAGAAATGCTTGCATATGTGCCCACCAAAGACGTTAGTCATTGTCTCGTAAATTAAGAAATTTTGTAATATATAAAGCATAAGTGAGACACTCGACAAAAAACTATAATTTTTTTTCTAAAAAAAACATTGATAGTTATAAAAAATATTCAATTATAGATTTGAAGTGATTGATTAAGCAAAATAGAACATGTGTTTAAGCAAGGGATAATGACCACTTTTCAACTAAACTTATAAACATTATTCTACTTATTGCTAACTAAATGATATATGATATGCACGTGTATTATGTTTGATGCAACTATTTAAAGCTAAATTTTAAATATATCATAAAAAGTTTAAACAATATATCAAAATAGCATACCTAAGTTGTTTTATCTTGAAGACTTGGTTTCCATTATCATCATCCACTTTAAGTTCTTTTGTATTCTCAATAAATATATACAAATCATTAAACTTCAAAGACTCTTTAAATATTTTAACTTGAATATGTATCTTCCAATAAAACTCTTCAAGTTCTTTTTTGTATCTTGGATAAAAATGTCTTCAAATGAATGCTCAATCCAATCTTATTTTCTTCTTAATATATCTATAAAACATAAATACTAGAGCACAAATTAGTACCATTAATATTTGTTATCTTCAACACCATAACCATAATAATTATGAACCCATAGGGCTAATAAGTCCACTTGTTAGGAAAATATTTACATTAAGGAGTCACTTAGACCATTACATACAATGGATTACATATATAAATGAGCATTATACTTAATTCAAAAGTCTAGACTCTTGGTTATGGATCCATTCTTATGTATAAGCGTGCATTTTCCTTATTCTTAAACAATGTGCAATAGTTTTCATAACATATGCATGTATTTCAACAATCTTCCCTTCTCATATAAGTTTCATCCTTTTTGAACACTCTTTCTCCAACAAAAACATCTTTAATGTTCCAAGTTTGACAGTCACAATACAAGTACCGTAATAATATTGAGAGCTCTCCATTCTTCTAAAAGCTTGGTTTATAAAGAGATCACACCTTTTACATTATGCTCCTAACTTTGAAGCGGCGTCTTATTACTATACAAATTATTTGTAGCTCTTTATCTAAGAATCCAACTAGCTTTTTAGTCTATTATGGGGGATAGGGGCAACAAGCATAAGAGTCAATCTATATTATCTTTATACTTGCTCTAACCAATACTAGGCCACTGACTTCGTAAACACTTATTATACCATTGGCTCCACTATCACTTGATAGAGAGATTGACATTCGAAAGTCACTTAGGAGTGAACATGGACTTGTATATATAAGGGTTCATATACATGAATGTACATCACATTTAACCTAAATGCTTGTACTATTATGTTATGATCAATTTTTATATATTAGCCACTCATTTTTTTCAACCAATATATCTTAACAACCATGTATCAACCATAATTATTAAAGAGTTGATACAAGATAATTACATTATCAATACATCAACTTTATATTTTTTTTTTCTCAATCAAGGGTATGAACTTTAATTTTTCTCGACTTGAGAACATTATTTTTTAAAAAACTTTTAATCAAGTACCTTAATCTAATTTATGTTAATTGCTTCATTTTCTCAACTGTTCTTTTTTATAATTAATTAGGGAAAATTACAATATTGGTACGCCGAGTTTTTTTTTTCAATATAGTGTAAGATTTTAACTTTTTTTTGTTTTGTTTTGGTACACAAACTTTTTCAATTTTTCCAAGCAAGTACTTCCATTAAAAAAATCCATTAATATTTTAATTTATTTTATTATCACATGCTATCCATTTATTTGGTTAAAATAAATAATATTTTAATTATATTAATAATTTATTTTAGTTAATTGTAAAATAACTTTTAGCCTCTATTTAGATAATTTGCCATTAATTAAAAGAGTTTTTATATATATTAAATAACTTATTTTAATTTAAAATATTTTTTTATTAAATATAATATTGTTTTAAAGGGAACTTTTACTCAAAAAAAGAGAAAAAAAAACTAACATTAGAAAATAAAAATTGATGGAAGTGTTTAGTTGAAACAATAAAAAAAAGTTATGTATCAAAATGAGAAAAATCAAAATCCACCCACTCGATTAAGATAGAAGTGAAAGTTGGTGTACTAACAACAAGTTAAAGTCAAAGGCCACGTCATTAAAAAATTGAGCAATTAATATAAATTAAACTCTTTTTTTTTGTAAAAGTAATTATATTAAAGGGAAAATTGTATAAAAGTATGATGAGCATACCCCAAGAAGTAAAAAGGTTTGTTACTTAGGTCAAACTTACTAAAAGCAACAGGAAAAGAAAGCAAAACTTTCCATTCCTCGAGAGCCACTTATTTCTCCGAAACAAGAGATCAAAGTTATTTTTTTTCCAAGAAGTGTTATAAAAAGCTCAAAGGTACGAAAATAGACTACCTATACAAATAGTTGGTTAACTGGTTTTTGAAAAACCTATAACCGGTCGACCAATGGTTAAAATAGAAACCCAGGAATAAAAAACCTAGAAACCAATCTACTGGTTCTTGAAAATCATAGAACCGGATGATCTACTCTGTAGAATAGTATAGGAGGTAAGAAGAACCCGAAAAGCAGCAAGAGTAATGATGCCTCATGACTCTGAGATTCGTTAGATGGACCTAAGAGCAACTAAAATCTGATACCTTGGTTTAAACTCAACTAATCAGGACCAGATAAGCTAAAAATTATCATTGCAAACATCCTTATAAGATCGGTAAAACTAGTGAAAGACTCAGTTATTCCTCTCATACCAGATGAACTAAATCATGACTAGAAGAACTAACCGAGCAAGTAAATGCATGAACTTTTTTTCAAGTGTGTGTATGCTCACTGATGCAGAGGTCGCCATGTCATACAAAGCTAGCCTAATAGGGTCCTACTCGTGATATCACCCCAAACTGCAGCAAAAAAGAGGTACTAAAAGAACAAATGGTCATGTGTCTTAACTTGCGACCCATGAAGGATGCACATCAAAGATGGAATGATATGAAAAAAGCATGCAGTCTGTCCATAGTTTGAAGATGACCCATATAAGTATGTTAAAGGATAAATGAATGCCTCATAATGAATCTTGAAAATCAGAGTAGATGGTGCATAGAGTATATGGGTCTAGAATTTCTAAGAATCTCTCATGCTAAGTCAATGAAGAATCTCCCTGAAGAATGACATTTCCATATATAATGGTCTGGTAAGGCACTCTTGGGGTGAAATTAAATTGAGTCCCAAGTAGGTTGATGCTTCAGACTACCAGATGGAAAGGCCCAATTACCCTTCTTAATGATGCTGAGAACATGGCATCCCAGGATAGCCCAGTAGAGGTTAGCATCTTAAAAGGAAAGAGGTCGTAGAACTGTTGCCCATCTGGTAGCCAATGGTTTAACCGCAAATTAGTAGTAGTTTCATCACCAATACAAGAGACAAACTTTCCTCTACACCAATCTTTGCTGAGAAGAATCTTCTTTCATGACCAAGAGGACACTGAAGGAGGCCTGACATGTAAGAAAGATCTACCTCTAAACAGAACATTGTGGACCCATCCCAACAAAACTGATGATCTCTTTGAATGGAGTCTCCAAACATGCTTGAGAATCTGCTCTATTCCAAGTCTGAACACTCTTAATTCCCAGGTCATTCTCTTTCAAGGGATAACAAACAGAAACCCATTTGACCTTAGCCCTCAAGTGGAAGAGAGAACATTCTTTTCAAAGAAAGACATCTAAAATACCCTCAATCCTTTTAATAAAAAAGCAAAAAAGAATACACATGGAGGACCAATAAACATAAAGTTTTAAAAAATCAACGCACTTGAAAAAATATATATTAAATTAATGTTAGAAATAATGTAATTATCCTATGTTAACACAACACACATGCACACTACACACATGTGCATGTCACATGTTTTGAGTATGGAAATCTTAGTTTAACTAATAAAAAGATCTTATTAAATCTCCAATTTTATTTAGAGAGGGAGTACTAACATCAAATAATTTATGGGAAGACTTATTTATGCTTTGACCACTAGTTAAAAGAGATTTATACAATCTATCCTAATGTGAAATTTAAATTTGATTTACTTGGAAATATGAATTTTTGATGGTACAATTCCTAAATTAGTGTTTTTAGATGAAGGATAAAATTCATCTTTCATTCAATGCTTTTGTTAGTATTTTTTAATTAATCATTATTCTCATGTCCAATTAATATCAATAATTCTTTTAATTTTTTTCTCCTTTTCTACTAGCAATCTACTTTTAATATATTTACCAATACATTAAAAGTAACAATGATTTTCACTGTTATATATTGTTTGCAAAGACACAAAACACTAATCATTTAGTGCTTTTTTTTTGTTATTTCTATGACTATCATCCTTGTTTGCCATAATTTTTTTTATTTTGATCCTAAAATTTATTTTAGTTATGTGTTTTGGTCCCTGACACAATTGGTATAAAGAGGGGGATAGAAATGGAAAAGAGAAGAGGTAGGAGTGAGAAGTCAATAAAGTGACATTATCAACCACATTTGTAGAGAAAAAAAATGATGTCTAAGAGGTCGCCTCGATAAGGTAAAGTTGTTTGGCATCCATAAAAACACTTTCATGGTAAGAAGATGAAGTTCAAAACCAAGATCTACTTTCATTTTAAGATTTTGATCTCATTTTTGAGCCATTTAAGGTGGACTGGGATAGGTTTGAGAGTTGAAAACATGTTCATAGGTATTGTGGAGATAAGTATGAAGTATTTTTTGATGCAAATAGTGAAAAAAAGTGTTTTGAAAACATTTAAGTGATTGCCCTTGATTTCACAAGAACAATCCAATAGTTGAAGAAAACACAGGGGAGTGACACGTCTTTCATTGTTTTTTTTTTAATGAGCATTTAGGTCTATATATGTGTTTAATAATGTGGTGCATAATGTTTTTTAATTGAAAACATATTAAAATGATATTTTTTCATATTTTTTATATAAGCATATCAAAACAATTG
>Ga0307507_10009547_pt1 | contig 12870 bp, 7 predicted proteins | sample 7_EM_MG_FD_207223 | JGI IMG/M metagenome (GOLD analysis project Ga0307507, IMG submission 207223) | Populus trichocarpa ectomycorrhiza microbial communities from riparian zone in the Pacific Northwest, United States - 7_EM | ecosystem: Host-associated > Plants > Roots > Unclassified | place... | reverse complement strand
TTGAAAAATAGGAGGGTGATATTAGGAAATTATAATGTATAAAGATGGAGTATAAGATTGGTAAATTACAAGGAAAAAAAACTAAAGTTTACACCTATAAGGACATGTTGTAATTGACTTTCTACTGAAGATAATCACAATAAAAAAGCTTATTTATGTTGGGTTTCCTAAATATCATATACACAACAGAAACAAATAAAAAAAATTTTGGGAGTCCCTAAGATCCTGTTAAATAGATATGGAGTTGTTAAATGATTTATTACCTGAAGATCTGATCTTCTTCGACTTTGAATAATTATTTAAAGGCTAGGTTATCACAAACCACAAGTTGTCTAATTGTTCAGCCTCAAATGATAATCCACACGAATCACCAGTAAGAAATCTCTTAAATCACTATTTAGAAGAGAGGGATAACTATACCTAGAGTGTTAGCTCTTTATTTTGTGGCTTACATAATTTTTTTGTCTAACAAATAATCCCCTTAAAAAATAAAAAGCATAACTTATTGTTTATAAGAAAATCTAAAAACCCTATAAATTTACAAAATATCAATTTGTCCCTTTAATAATATCCATATATTAATTAAAGACTATTTTAGAAATTAATTCTATCAAGTCCTTACTTGATTTTTCTAGATCTAGAAATATAATCCTTGTATTAATTATATTCTAGTCCTTAATTTCTAAAATATATCGTAATCAAGTCATACTTAATTAAATCATCTCAGTTTAATTTATGACTAATAGTTATTAATGTATGTGGCCCATTAGGTTCCGAATATGTTGATCCAAATATAAAATAGAATTCTAATTAAATAAATTAAACAATTTAATTTATTATCAATTCAACAATTGATTAATTTATATTTTAAAATCAGGTTCATCGTCTAGAAACGTATCATAATCCCTCCAAATATTAAAAAAATCATTAGTGGTTTGGGTTAGCCTTTCAATGACTGGTTTCTCAATGTAATTAATATTCTTTCATCAATAATGTTCTGATTTAGCATTAAAGTATGGAGTATGTCTGTCATATTAAATCATGTTTGTTCTCTACATAATAGTCATTGATCGTTTGAATAAGATTTGAAACTCTTAGTCAATACTATTTAAGAACAAATAAATTTTTTATCTTAATTCACCTAGGGTGATGAATCCTCTCTTGATCACTCAAGTACCTTCATATAATTGATGTTATACCCAATATCTACCCCTTCATTACCTTGATGAAAATAACTTGTAATGAGATCAGAGCATAATATTCTCTATATAATATAACCTAGTGATTTCAAGTCTAAGGATCACTTACACAACCATTATGTGAGCTTTTCCATAGAAATAAGTGATCTTTCCATATAGAATTCTTATGTGGGTCAATTCAGTGAACATGTTTTTTGACAAGCACCTACATATTAGTTATAGGTATCTCTTATACCTCAGCTTATGAGAACAACTGCTTCTTTTCATAAAAAAAAGAATATAATATGTATCGGTTTCTACGGCTCTAATAAATATCCAGTATTTAAAAGGACATCGACTAGGAACATTTTAAAAATAATGCTTTAATGCAATAGAAATCCTATAATTATAACAACTTTATAATTTCATTTGCAAAATATTTTTGTCTCATGAACTTTATCTTTACTGTAGATTCATAAATCAAATATTAGATTCATTAATATAATATTATATGAATATTAAAGATAAATTAAGCTTTTATTAATAATAAATATGTTTTTACACGAATATAATAATGTCATGTTTAACCAACCGATTAGCTACAAGGTATATTAAACTAACGATTTATTTATTTATTCTTTCTCTCTCGAGCCTTAAGAAACATGTTGGCAAGAAAATGATTTCACAAAAACACAATACAAAAATGTAATGTTTAGAGGAAAAGGAATTATAATCTCTTTATATTTGTGTTTTAGAAACTAAATTCAATGATAATATATAAATTAAATTTGATATATATAATTTATTTGAGGATATTAAAACTTGCTTGGAAACTATTGTTCTATTAGAGAAATTGATGATGCAGGATATTTTTTTCAAAAAAAAATCATTTTCTCGTCATTTGGGCTCAGCCCAACAGTGTGGTTATAGTCCCACATGGTTTAGGCTAGGTCCACATGGCGTGGTCTTCACACTACCTAGTTCTTTTTCTTTAGATTCGACCCGAAAAGTACTCAACCCAACATCTTGCAAGATTTCCAGTTTTAGGGCATACCTTTTATCCCACTTTTTCACCACAGTAATGGTCCAATACACATACATCAAATATTTTTTAAAGTTTCAAGGACTCAAAACGTAGTGTTGCGCACCACCTTTGCACACATTATGCTTTTACTAACAAATCCTTCACAAGGTTGGCACCACAATTTTTTATCCAATAATCGTCAATGCAAACATGCATACATTCTATGCAATCAGACACCTCATTTCTCAATCAATAGTTATTCTAACCGACAAATTTATTAATATTCATCAACCTCCACATCATTAACAATACAAGGCACTGTAATCAATGGCGAGCACTAACGTTTCCACCAATCAAATATTGTGCAATTCTTCCTGTTTTGAGATGAGTTAACATGACCTAGGTAAATAAAGAGGTTCATAGATTGAACATTTCAAACTCATTGTATATTTTCTTCCAATTCTCTCGCATACTATTTTTCTCATATACCTATCAATTTAAATATCAAATAGTTTCTCGTGTAACAAGGGATTTTTGAAAAAAAAATGATAAAAACCACAACCAAAATCTATACATCATTTTTATCTAGAATGGTAACCATTAAACAATCCAATTTTTGTGTGAGGTTTTTTTCACGAATGCCTCAGAAAGTATCATATAAACATAGTTACTCAACTAGACTATGGACGACCAATAAAATAGAATCTCATACGCGTGTGTGTGTTGGGGCTGGACTAACAATAAATAATTATCTAGTCCTTTTGGCTTGTGAGATAGTCATTTTGATTTTGGAATTTATAATTTAGTCCCTCGATCAAGTTGTGAGGTGAGGGAATAATAATTTTTAGTCCTTGTATTTTATATAATTTTGTAATTTGAGTTTTGGAAATGATCATAATACTAAAGTTGACATTTATTATTTTGTTGACTATTCTTTTTAAATTAATTTTTTTTATGTTTAGTATGGAGATTGAAAAAATTGATTAGAAATAAATTGAGAGAAGGAATAACAACGCAAACAGATATAAAAATACAGAGATTCAATATTGAGTTTTTTTAACTAAAGGGATTAACTAGTTAGTTGGCTAAAAATTATAACACACAAGGATTAAATGAATGGTGGAAAGAGTTGAAGTAGATATGTTGACAGGAATATTCCTCCAATGAGCTTAATTACTGTATGTTAAAATGATAAAAGCCAATGCAATTGTTTCAAATAATAATTACATAGTATTTCAAACCAGCTGCAATGGAAATTAGAGGAAACAGATTTTGATAGAAACGGCACCAGCCAAGTAGGCCAAGGTAGGTGAATATACCAAAGAAATTAACTCATTCATGGAGCAGCATTGGGCTCGCCATGATCACCAGCAGAAGTGTTTGTTTCACCTCTACCACTGAAATGACCATTTCCGAATGGCTTGTGGCCTCTGGGGTCTGATCCTTTCATGTTAGAATTCCTGGCTGTTGGAAATCCCTTGTCAAACCCAAATTCAAGATCACTTTCCCTTTCCTTGGGACGAAAGGTGGGAGTGTGTTGGCTGTGCTGCAGACTTTGCTTGTTGTTATTGACTTTCTGCTTGTTTAGACGCTTGTTGCAAATCCTGCCAAGACAGCAAGCAATAGCTGATATAACAACAATCACTGCCAGGACTATAAAAACGGTTCCAAATGACCCATTTGAGTGGGAAGATGGGGCCTGCCTTGCGACAGTGTTTGGGTAAAGGACAACAGGCTGCTGCTGCAGTTGTTGAGGCTGCTGTGTAGACATTTTTCTTGGTTGATGATAGAAAAATAATTGGGTTGAGCTTATAATTACCAGTTCTCTGCCTCCCTTGTTCTTTGAGTGCAGACTAATCAAGGAAGACTAAGGTAAACTCATGGGGCAAGCAATGGCATTGCCTATAAAAGGGGTTACGTATTATTGGGTTTCAAAAATGTTTTTCTTTTATCCCCCTTCAGGTTCAATAAAGAAATTAAAGAACGTTCTTTAATAAAGAGACAACTATAAAGATATTCTGTGTTCTTTACCGCGAAGAAGGTGCTCTTGGCACCACTTGCTTTGTAACTAGAGAAAGAAAGATTTGGTAGTCTTAAGATACACAAGATTCTCAAAGACACATGTAAAGCAGCAACTTTTATTATTAGTGATGGGAATATTTAGGATGGAAATAAATATGGATTTAGTTTAGAGGTATGAAAACACTGTTTTTAATGTGTTTATTTGTTCCATACAGAGATAATACCTCTAGAATACAACTAAATCCTCTAAATCTCTAAAAGAATGAGAAGATAAAACCAAGAAAAGAATATGCATTTTTATTATATATTGTTTTTTGTGTAGTTACAAGTTTTAATAGACTTGAAATATAACAATGAAACAATATGTCTTTTGATGAAAAAATTACACTTTAAATTAAATTGAATAGCTGCTATTTAGTTTTATCTCAATAATTACAAATGTTATAATTAATTATAAAAATTAATTCAATGATGAATTAATATCACTAACATATTAAGTTTCAAGTGTCCAAGTGTCAAGTGTCATCTTTTGATATTATAAATATTCATATAATAGCATTAGGAAGGTCACTAGGAGAGTCTTTCCACTGTGAGTTTATGTTTTAACATTAACAATAAATAACATCAACAATGCATGACATTACTCGAGTAATCATTGAGATAATTATGAAGGTTTATGTTCCCTAGCCATCCCTGTTCGAAATTGATCCAAGCATCTATGTATTGGCCTTTACACAACATTTTCATATATATAAGGCTCTAATGTTATAGCAACACTTTCCTTTTAAAGTCAATATGACTGTTAATGAAACAGTATGATTGTTGATAAAAAAATTACACTTTAAATTAAACTAAATAGCTACTATTCAGTTTTATCTCAACAGTCACAAATGTCATAATTAATTATGAAAATTAATTCAAGGATGAATTAATCTCACTGACATATTAAGTTCCAAATGCCAAGTGTCAAGTGCCAAATGCCATCTTTTGATATTATAAATATCCATATAATAGCATTAGGAAGCCCACTAAGAGAATCCTTCCACCATGACTTAATTTACTACATATTAGAAGCCCACACTTATAAATATTAAGAATGAATGTTTCTTTTCAATATGGGATAAACATCTTTTCTTTCTTTATTTCATTCACAAACTACACCAACAATCCTCCACTAGTTTGTAATTATTGTCTTTTCACTTGATAAAATTATGCTTACAATAAGGTATTTTGCAATTTAAACCTTCATTTAATGTTAGAACTTGAATCCTACTAAAGTTATTGGTGTCCACAGATTAAACCAAAACTTTTGTTGTAGAATAAAAAATACTACACACGTAATACTATCCAAACTCTTAAAGAGGTTTACAACTGTTTAACATTATTATGACCATATGCTGAAATTTTATTTTCATGAATATTTACAAGAAAAAACCCTAACTCTTGTCAAAAGCAATACCACTTCTATATTCATATATGTGGAATTATACATGTCTTTATTACATTAAACATGAACTTTAAATTACATTAAGACCCTACATTCATCCTCTTTTACGTAAAAAAAAAACACAATGAATACTATCATAATAAGGTCTAAAATTAATTATCAGTGTCCAACAAAAACTGAATAGTTACTTGTTTTTACCCATTAAACTTAGAGATAAGCTTCTTGTTGATCCGAACTTGGGTTCCTATTACCGTTAATAATGAGTTTCAACCTCATTCCATTAGTTGTTTTTTGTACTATGTCTCTAGATAGTCGTTTTGTGAGCGGATCCGCTAAATTATTCATAAACTTTACATAGACAATGGTGATTACCCTATTTGTAATCAACTCTCAAATACATTCATGTCGAATGCTTATATGTCTTGACTTACCATTGTAAATATTACTATAAGCTCGAGACATAGTTGTTTCATTATCGCAGTATAAAAAAATTAACTAACATAGGTTGTGGCCACAACTTAATATCAGACAACATATTTCTTAGTCATTCTACTTTTTTTATCTGTAGCAGCCATAACAATAAATTTTGATTCCATGGTAAAATAAGAGATGCACGTTTGTTTCTTAGGTGCCCAAGATATTACACCTCCTCCAAGTGAGAAAATCCATCCTAATGTGGACTTATTATCACTTGAACTAGTCATCTAACTTGCATTACTATATCCTTCCATCACAGCTAGAAAATCAGAATAAAACAAGCCCAAATCGATTGTTCTTTTTAGGTAATCAAAGACTCATGCAATAGCCTTCCAATGATTTGTATTCAGCTTGCTTGTATATCTTGATAACTTATATATAACAAAAGTTATATCTAGTCTTGTACAATGCATATCATACATAAAACTTCCAATGACACTAGCATATTCTAGTTGTGCTACCGCTTTATCACAATAATCATTTAACTTTATGTTATAGTCAAATAGGATATTAGCTTCCTATATATTGAGATGCTTAAACTTATCAAGCATTTTCTTAATATAATGTGACTGATCAAATGCATAACTACTATTATGTTTCTTAACTTTGATACCTAAAATTATATATAATTCACTAAGATCTTTCATTTTAAATTTAAAAGTGAGATACCTTTGCTAAATATTAACATGTCATCTACATAAAAACAAACAATCACACCAAAATCTTTTGTAAATTTGGAATACATACACTTATCAACACCATTATAATGAAAACCATTCAACAAAATTACTTTATCAAACTTTTCATGTCATTGTTTCGGAGCTTGTTTTAAACCATATAAAGACTTTACCAATTTACAGACTTTTTCTTCATTTCCAGGAAGTATAAAACCCTCAGGTTGCTTCATATACACTTTCTCTTTTAAATCTCCATTTAGAAAAGTTGTCTTTCCATCCATTTGATGAACATACAATTTATAAATTGATGGTAACGCAAATAAAACTCTATTTGATGTCATTCTTGCCACCAGAGAATAAGTGTCAAAATAATCAACACCCTCCTTTTGAGTAAAATCTTTGACAACTAATCTTGCCTTGAAGGTTTGTATAAAACCATCAATATTGTATTTTCTTCTAAACACCTACTTACATCCTATTGGCTTAGAATCTGGAGGTAAATCTACTAGGACCTAGGTATTGTTAGACAATATTGAATACATTTCATCATTTACCGCTTCTTTAAAAACAAGCAACATCCCTAGAAGACATAACTTAATGGAATGTCTTTGGATTATCTTCAATAGTTAAAATCATAGGTAAGGGTGTTCACGGTTCGGTTCGGTCCGCTTTAGACTACAAAAACCAACCAAACCGGGTTATATTAATTTTGTGAAATATTAACTGAACCGGACCGAAATCCGATTCAAACCGAACTAGTTCGGTTTGGTTATATCCAGTTTTTTTAGCAAAAACCAGGAAACCGAATCCCTTCATAGATCAAACACTAATTTTTCCTTGTTCGGTTCGGTTAAATCCGGTTTTTTTAGCAAAAACCAGGAAACCGAATCCCTTCACAGATCAAACACTAATTTTTCCTTGTTTGGAATTTTATATTTCGTGCTATTACAATCTTGAGTTGACAAGCGAGGAACAATGTAATTTAGCTAACCATTCAGAGGATTTTGTAATAGATCCATCTTTGTTGCAGTAAACAACAAAAGCTATAAATTCACCTTTGGTCATTAATCATTGTTTCATGTTGATATGCCTTGGATCCCTGGACAAACACCAAGTACTAGGTCAAAAATTACCTTGTTGTCTTTTCTCTAAAGAAGCCGTCTCCGCAGAAGTAAAGAAGGCTTGTGCAAAAGTAAAGAGATGAGAAGTTAGGGAGATAAAGAGGTACGTTTGTGTTTGGCTAGAATCTAGATAATGTGAGACTTTTGAGATGGAGACAAACGCAAAGGCAAAGCAATTGAAATTTGAAAGGGAAAGGAAGATTGAGATAAATATTCTCAGGCGTCAAGGCAACGACTTTTAGGGTTAGGTTTCAGTATTTAACTATTTATACCCCTCTTAATTTGTATAGCTTTGGTTTTTTAGTTGGTCCAGTCCGGTTTGCCGGTTTCAGTTAAAACCAAAATCGAATCAGACCTGTTAAAATTTATGATTTTGAAAATCGGTTTAATCGGTTTTTTATCTCGATTTGGTTTTTTCGGTTAATTTTTCTTCGATTTTCTCGGTTTTCTAGGTTGATCGGTTTTTTTGAACACCCTTAATCATAGGTGTCATTTTCAATATTGTATTTCTATCACTTTCCATAATTAATTATGAAAATTAATTCAATAATGAATTAATTTTACTGACATATTAAGTGTCAATTAGGAGAGTCCTTCGACCATGAGTTAATTTACTACATGATAGAAACTCATACTTATAAACATTAGAAGAAAGTGTTTTTTTTTCAATGTGAAATAGATTTTTTTTTTATTTACAAACTACACCAACAATGCTTGACATTACTCAAATAATCGTTGAGATAATGTCGAAGGTTTTTGTTCCCTAGCCGTCCCCATCCAAAATTGATCCAAGCATCCATGTATTGGCCTTTGCGCAACATTTTCATATATATATATATATATATATATATACATACACACACTCTGATGTTGCAGCAACACTTTCTTTTTAAGGGGAAATTGCCGGATTGATTCTTGAAATGAAGGAGAAGTGGAACTAAATAACACATATGAAATGAAAAGATACTCTTCATGTTATAAGATTAAATCAACAAATAGCTGCAGCCATCACCAGGTTTTTGCTGCGAATTGATAGAACTTCTTTTGAAAAGGATCAAGAAATTGTGGGACACTGTCAAAAGTTTTTGCTTGGAGAGTTCGTTCGGTCTTCGGTCCAAGCTGCAGGCTAGCAGCAACTTTTGAAACCCAGAATTCGAAGTTTGAAACTGGGATATGCGACACATCTGGCACTGTTTTCTCCCATTCACACGCACATGATGGATCGCACTCTGTCGATTGTCATCTTTATTCGTTTCTTTTTGAAAAAAGGATTCTGAAGCCTGATCTTCTTTTCTATGATTGGAGCAATGATATAATTTAGGGTAATGATGCCCTGATACGCACTTCTGACAGATTCTTTTGGCACAAACGCATAAGTACACTTTGATCCTAAGCTCTTATAATTATGCAAACAAGTCCTTTAATTAGAGAAGAAGTCTTACAATTTTCTTAGTAGGTTTTTGCCTATGCAACCTTCAAAGAATTTGAATAGGTTAATTATGAAACTTATCAGTAGAAAATTTGAATTATTTATAAAGAAAAATTTAAAATCTAAATTTTTTTTTCAAACCATTTCTATGAATTGGATCAATATTTTTGTTAAGAAATTGTTATAAGAAATTTGTATTATTTTGTAAAAAAAACATAATTTTAGAAGAATTTCAAAATCTAGAACCAATTTTAACTATTATTTGTCGTATAAGAACAGGTGTGAGAAAAAATTTGGCATGTGGGGACTAAAGTGAACTTATTTATGAGGAATGAAAAGCCTCCATCACATCAAGGGCCTATTTTTCGTAAACGTTGATCATGGAGTGATTAAAATAAGAAAAAAAACATTTACTAAAATTAAAGTTATTGAAATGGGGAAGAACATGAGAAGCATTTGGGGATTTTTAGACTATGGGATGAAGGCTTATGATCTTATTATTTTAAGGAAAAAGAAAACTGATAAGTTATTATGATTATTTTTGTATTGATAAGTTTGGCTAACATTTTATTATTAGTTTTTGTTGGATTTGTTTCAAGTTCACCTTCATTATCTTTTTCTCACCATTATTACTCATGAAATTACATTGCGCTTTAAATCTAATTTATTTAATTTCATGATGATTAAAATAGATATTCATAGGATAGTTAATAATTTAAATTCAAATATATAGTTAGAATTTATTTTTATATTCATGTATTTATTTTTATTTTAATAAAAACATGTCTTTTTTTATTAATAATAAGGTTTTTTTAATAAAAGCTAAGGATAATAAAAATAAATATTTTTAAAAACTTCTAATGATTTGAATTAGGGATAAAAATATGTTTATTTAACCAAAACTTCCTTTTCTTATTAATCCATTTCCTTTTGTTTTGACAAAAAAAAAATTCCTATAAAAATCATTTTTTAAAAAATAAAAACATAACATGATATGAAAACCAAGTTTTAATAACAAAAAAAAACACCATCACTCATGAGAAGAGTTTTTAAAAAAATTCTACATGATAGGTTTATATATAATTATTCATAAAGTAATAGTTAATATTATCATAAAAAGTTCTAATCTTATTTATTTGAATTTTATCGTGTAATCAAATGATGTTTTTAAATATCATTTTAAGAATTATATTTAGAGTGAGTTCTATTTAAAAAAAAATGAAAGGCTATTAAAAAAAAGTCTAGGCACACCTAGGCCTGAAAAAGACAAGCCAACACACACCTTGTCTAAAAAACAAACCAGGCATGCATGGTTTTTTAATAAACAAACAAGGTGGCATACATTGTGTTATTAACTAGAATAACTTTTAGTTATTTTTAGTGATTAAAGGTCCAAGTTTGTGAATTTTTTATATCCAATTTTCAATATATTTTCGTCCAAAGACACTGCAATATATAATAACCTTATTTATAAACCCAAAACATTCTTTAATTAGACTAAAAACTCTAAATCAATATGAATAAAAAAAAACTTTTTGGATTCTAATCTACTTTTTTTTTTATCGTGGTTAAAGATCAAAACTACATTTATTGAACTCATCTCTCCAAAACAAATCCATTAACATCAAAATTAGTTTTTTTTGTGGTTGAAATGTGGTCAACCCAAAGTTTTCTTTTTTTTTTTCTTTTCTGTTAACTTTCTCACTCCTATCTCAATTAAAAATGATTGAAATATGAGAAAAATAAAGTTTAGGATCAAAACATAAACTCTTAATACTACATAAACCAAATAAATGAAAAAAAAAACAAAACAAAATTATAGCACAGTGAAATATACCAGCTCCTTTAATTTATTTTGTAACTGCAATACTTTATTACCAGTTGATCACTTTATCCTAAGGAACCTGCTTGTCTTTTGTGGAAATCTTTGAGCATATCTAATCAAGCATCATCCGAGAATTGAAAAATTTTAACTTTAAACTCAACATTCATATATTCTATAAATCAACATTCTCTTGGTTCAATATTTTTGTTTAAGAAAGGGTTGGAGCGGGCTCTTAAAGGGAGGATATATGGAAAAGTGGCTATCTCCTCGATTTGTTTCAATGTAACAAAAATCCTCTGCAACTTTATAAAATAGGAATGGTCCTTCAGGATCAAACATTGGCTTTACCTTTCTTCTCTCTAAATATGGGCTTCATAATGTCTCTGAAGTATCTCTTTAATTTAGAAGTGATCACATATCTAAAACCAGGGGGCATGATTAGTTAAGCCATTATATTTTCCTTTTCTTTTACAACTGTTCCTACCATGTCAAAAGAAATCTTAGAGTGTTCACCAAGTAAGGAATCAGGGCAATTTGAGGGAATGCTTGCCTTTTGGCTTGCTGGGCTTTGTTCTATTTTATGTTCATCCCATTTCTTGGTAGATTCTCCTTCTCGTTGCTTGTTGTAATTTCCCTTTGGTGTGGTTCCATGTTAGGCTGTTATGTGTATGGTTTCTTGGTCTGTATGGGTTGCTGTTTTGGGAGTAGTTTATCCTTATATTGGAGCCTTATAATTACTATCTCCTACACATAAAAAAAAAAAACCTTTTAATATAATTATTAAAACAAATATCCATGCAATAATGTCTACTGTACAGTTATAAAGAATATATGATTTACATATTGATAATTACAAGGAGCTCCGTACGTATAACGACATTAAAGGTTTAGTTGTTTGATTTTTTTTTCCAAAGAGCTAATTGAAAAATACAATTAGAAATGTTCTAGTAAAAGAGTCCTAGACAATATCATGTTTCTAAATGTGATAAAATTGATTTTTATTTTCCAAGCTAAACTTTAGGTTTGATTTTTCTTGACTTTTCATGCCAATTAGGTCATGAGCACATCTTTGTTGCATCTCTTTCTTTTTTTGCCTTTTGGTTTGGTATAATTAGCATCAATATTGTTAAAATTACGAGTTGACTCGTGAAATTATATGATTTTATAAGTTAATATATGTTTATCATGTTAAATCATCTTAAAAACTTGAAAAGTGATCAAATCAAATTAAATCGTTGAAATTGGTTGAAATCGTGTAAAATCATGATTTTGAACCTGGTTTTACGAGTTTATAAGGAATATATATACTGCACCAAAAAGTCAAAAACCTAGCCTCTCTTTCTCAAAGTCCTCCCAGTGTTCCAAAATAAACCATCACTATAATCTGCCTCTCTTTCACCTTTAGCCCTCTCTTTTTTTTTCACTCACTGACGGGTGATGACAACCTCTTCATTCTTCAAATCTCTACTGACTCATACTCCTAGAAACAAATCAATCAATTTAGGTGGAAACGAATTATATCTGTAAATTGCAACCTACCAATGAGTGATTTGCAACCTTAAAGTTTTTTTTATATATGGAGCTTCTGAATTAATTTTCTTAATTGATCACTACTAGGGAAACTAAAGAATTACCGGGGGGCATCAAAGTAATTGAGTGATCTTGATTTC
>Ga0307507_10009546_pt1 | contig 12870 bp, 10 predicted proteins | sample 7_EM_MG_FD_207223 | JGI IMG/M metagenome (GOLD analysis project Ga0307507, IMG submission 207223) | Populus trichocarpa ectomycorrhiza microbial communities from riparian zone in the Pacific Northwest, United States - 7_EM | ecosystem: Host-associated > Plants > Roots > Unclassified | place... | reverse complement strand
GGCAACAGCGTCGGACTCGCCGACTGGCGGCACATCTGGCTCAACGAGGGCTTCGCCGTGTACTCCGAGTGGCTGTGGTCGGAGGAGTCCGGCGGGCCGTCCGCATGGGTGCTCGCGACCAGGGCGCGAACCATGCTGAGCAGGCAGCCGCAGAACCTCAAGATCGGCGATCCGGGCGTGGACAACATGTTCGACGACCGCGTGTACCAGCGTGGAGCGTTGACCCTGCACAACTTGCGGACAGTGCTGGGCGACGCGCCGTTCTTCTCGGCACTGCGCGAGTGGACACACACCTACCGCCACCGCACAGCCACGACCGACCAGTTCATCGCGGTGGCCCAACGACACACCGCGCGACCGCTGGCTCCGTTGTTCCGGTCCTGGCTGTTCGAGGGAAAGCTGCCCTCCTAGGGTGGTCTCGCCGTGAGACGACGAGCGGTTGGTGCTGCCGACCGTCGTACTTCCTGAAGACGCCGTTCGGTAGGAGGGAGTACGCAGCGATTCATCCGATTCGAGGACCGAACTGCCGCCGATTCCCATCTTCCTTCTCATCGTGCGCTTGAACCACACGCGCAGGGACCCTGCCGTCGGCAGAAGCGACCTGTCGGGAGCCTGACCATGCGTCACCTGGCAAACGCTCAGAGGCGCAGACCGAAAACCTATGACGCGGAGGTGCGGTCAGCAGCCCAAGCGGGTGTTGTTCTCGCCGGGTTTGGTACGTGTCTCAAGCGCGACGGAGCCGCTCGAACGCTTTGGGCGGGCTGATTTTGTCCATGCGGTCCACGATGTCGCGCGCGCACTCGACGGCACTGCGGCTCGTCGTGTCCACCTCGATGTCGTTGTCCTCATGGGAGAAGACAAGAGTCTGCGAGGCCGCCAGACCGAGAGGACGGTCACCGCGCTGCCGTTCTCGGCGTTCCAACTCGTGCGGGGCACAGTGGACGTCGACCAAGGTGACGTCGTACCCGTGGAGAACCTTGATGAGGTCAGCGAGCCGCCACGGCTCACTGAGCAGGTAGTCCATGACGACATCGTTGCCCGTCGACACCAAAGCGGCGATCACTCGGTGATATCCCTGCCTGGTCCTTCGCAGCATCGCCTCAACTTCCAACTCGCCGAGGCTCCTGGTGTGCTCCGTGGAGCGCATACCGCTCACGGTGTCGACGGGCACAAGAAACCAGGGATCCGGCAGCATGGCCAGCAGGGCTTTCCCGATACTCGACTTCCCGGAACTCGACGGGCCGTTCAACAGGATCACGCGCCCCCGCGCCTCAGGTGTCACGAGCTGACTCTACGTACACCCTCGACCTTCTTCCTTTGGGCTACGTCACCGCAGCAGGGACCCGACCCACCCGTGGCGAGAGGGTAAGCACGACGGATCGCCGCCCTGATCCGGGCATGGCCGCTGGCTCGTTGGTTACGTTTTCGCAACACATACCCTTCGAGAAGTAGATCAACGCCAGCCGGCTCGACCTTGCGCTTATCAAGTACAAGCGGCGCAACCTGGTCGAGCGGATACCGTGACCGGATGCGAAGCGGTGGCCGTTCCGGCCGGGTGATCTTCCTCAACGGGACGTCGAGTGCGGGCAAGACCACCCTGGCCCGAGCCATCCAGGACGAAAGCGACACCCCGTTCGTCTACTGGGGTGTCGATACGCTGTTCAGCCTGGTGCCGCCGAACTGGGGCGGGGGACGCGACGGTCCGCTCAGCCGTGACGGCTTCTGGTACGACCGCACCGGCTGCGTCGCGGACGGACACTCGTCGGTGGTCATCCGCTACGGCGAAGTAGGACGGCGGATGCTGCGGTCAGCCCAGAGCGCGGCCGCTGCGTTCGCGCACGGGGGTGACAACCTGGTCATCGACGAGTTGCTGCTGACTCCGGATCTGCTGCCGGCGTGGATGGACGCGTTGTCTGGTCTGGAAGTGCTGCTGGTGTGCGTCACGTGCCCGCTCGCGGTCGCCGAACAGCGGGAGCGCAACCGGCGCAACCCGAACGGGCTCGCACGAGGCCACTACCGCATGGTTCACGACCACGGCACCACCTACGACATGACCGTCGACAGCACAACGGGCACCCCCGCCGAACTGGCCAGAGCCGTACTGCACAGGCACCTCGTCCGGCAGGACCCCGCTGACAGGCGGTGACAGCGGATCCGACGAGACGGTACCTGCCTTGTTCAGCGAGCGGACCGCTGGCTCATCGGTTACGTCTTCGCAACACATACCCTTCGAGAAGTGGATCAACGCCGGTCGAACGCCCTATCACCGCGCTCGTCGGTCGAACACCTCCTACGTCGCCCACCGAACTGGCGCACCGCTACGTCACGGACTGCCTGATGCTCAGCCTGGCGCGGTGACAATCGGGCCCAGTGGGCTGGGGAGCGCAGCCAGGTCACGCAGCCTCCGTGGTGGGAAGTCGGTCCACGTCCCGCTGGGGTCGCGGGCAGCGTGCAGGTGCCGGTCGAGGAAGCGTTGCCAGCGCCGCAGTCCGTCGACGGCGGTGGCGATGTCGAGTTGCCCAGCTTCGATCGCGTCGGCGAACTCGTCGAGGTCAAGCAATCGCTGATGGCGCCCGTCGGTGGGTACCAGGACATCGGCGTAGAGGTCCCGGACAGTGATCGAGTTCTGCGTGGTCGAGACGTGCACGAGATCTACATACCAGGTGGTCGGGCCGGTCTTGACGCGGTCGGTTCCGCGGGTGGACCTCCAGACAGGAATGGACATGCTTACTCCGAGGTCGAGCAACACGAACACTCGTTCCAACAGCGTGCCTCCAGGCCACGGAACGAAGCTGTCCGGCAGTTGGAACTCGTAGGCAAGAGTGTCACCGAGGCGGATGCCGGGTAACGGCCCGAACAACGGTGCCGGATCACCATGAGCGCCTCGCCAGACCTCAACCTGTTCCATCAACCATTCGTACCCGACACGGCGGAAGTACGAGGCGGTTCCTCCTGACGCGCACGTCGTGGCCCTGTTCGGCAAGGGGAGCCACAGGTTCATTGGTTACGTCTTCGCAACATCCACCCTTTCCTGGGAACAACAGGCAGGTTCATACGATTTGAGCACGGAATCACCCCTGATTCCGATCTCCCTTTCCCTCGCACGCGCTGTCGGGTTGATAAAGATTGTCCGCGAGCCTCTACTTCTCGGCAACTTCTCGGCCGACGGTGCAAGCGACGGACCTGGACGTAAGCTTGGCGTGCGCGAACCAGCGGGAGCTGTCCAGTGCGTGATGGCGACGTTGCCGCCATCACGCACGTCGAGGCGGCATCCTGATCAGCACCGTTGAGCGGGCCGTGAACCAGATGTGGGGACCGAGCAACCTCCAAACCGGGCATGGCTGGTGGCCGCTGAACCATCAGGCAAGCCGTGACAGCGGCGGAACGACTGTCGGGTTGTCGATTTCCACGATCCGGCCACCGAACACTCGCGGGGCAATACCGACGGGCGTGCCTCCGGCAGCAGAAGGACGTTCGGAGGACCGGCTCCACCAGCTGCGGCGATGGTCGTTCGCACTGGTCGTGGTCGCGCTCCTCACCGAGATGGCGGTTGTGATGGTCACGACTGCCGTGGAGCAGACCCCGACCATCGATGAGCCGGTCTACGTGGGCACGGCGGTGGTCTACCTGGAACAGCACAGCCTGCGGTACAACCCGGAGCACCCCCCGTTGGGCAAGCTGGTCATGGCGGCCGGGTTGGCCTTCGCCGACGCGCGCCTCGACCTCGACTTCGTCGGCGACGAGACGCAACTCGGCAGGCACGTGGTGTACGAGTCGGGCAACGATCCGGGACGGCTGATGTTGTTGGCGCGGGTGCCGATGATCGTGCTCACGCTGCTGTTCGGGCTGGTCGTCCTCGCGTTCTCCAGTGATCTGGTCGGCCCCGTCGGCGGGTTGGTGGCGCTCGCCTTGTACGCGTTCTCACCGGACATCATCACGCACGGGTCGCTGGCCACGCTCGACGTGCCGTCAGCCGGTTTCCTGCTGACATCGGTCTGGCTGCTGTGGCGGGCTCGGAACCGCCCCGCCTTCTACCTGCCTCTCGCGGGTCTGGCCCTTGGCGCGGCTCTCGCCACGAAGATGAGCGCCCTGGGCATTGTTCCCGTGTTGTTGCTCCTGGTCGTGCTGTCCGTCAGGTTCGCCCGCCGCACACGCGACCCCGCTGCCCGGCCCACCTGGCTCGTCGGACTCGGCGCGGCGGTCGCCGTGGCGCTGATCGCGGTCGCCGTGGTGTGGGCCTCGTACCTCACCGTCGACCCGAAGCTGGCCTGGGAGGCGCCACGGGATCTGCCTGCCGTCCACGGTCTGCGCGCGTTCGTCGCCTGGCTGCCGTTCCCCGAACCGTACCGGGACGGGATGCTCATCCAGTTCGGCTTCGAGGACCGGGTGTGGGACGGTTTCTTGTTCGGCAGGCACTACCTCGGTTCGCTGTGGTACTACCTGCCGGCCGCACTGTTGGTGAAGACGCCGCTGGGCACTCTGGCGCTCTGGCTTGCCGGTGCTGTCGCAATGGGGGCGGTTCCTCGACTGCGCCCGGCGGTGCCATACGTGCTCGCCCCAGCGGCCGTGCTCCTGGCCGAGGCCATGACCGGCGACCGCGACCTCGGCGTCCGGTACGCGATCTTCGTACCGATGTTCCTCGCGGTCGCGGCGGCGGGCGTGGTCGCCCTGCGCCGGCAGTGGGCGCACGTCGCGGTGGCTGCACTTGTCGTCTTCGCCGCGGTCAGTTCGCTGCGGACGTTCCCCTACTACCTGCCCTACTCCAACGAGGCTTTCGGCGGACCGGCGAAGACCCACCTGCACCTGCACGACTCGAACGTCGACTGGGGCCAAGACCTGGGCAGGCTGGCGGAACGCCTGAGGCAGCGTTACCCCGGCGAGCGGATATGGCTCGTCTACAAGGGCAGCGGTCTGCCGACCCACTACGGCATCGACTCCGCCGACCCGCGCGACGCGCCCCCGAACGAGGTGCACGGGCTGCTCGTCGTGTCGGACTCAGCCATCGCCAAGGCCGATGACCGCCTGGCGGGGCTGATCGACGGCAGCACGCGGATCGACGAGGTCGGCCACTCCATCACGATCTACCGTAGGAAGTGACGTTCACACGGGTCCTGAACACGGGCTCCGGGACAGGGAACGAGTGTCATCATGACCCGCCCGACCGGTCCGGCGGCACAGGTACCTGCCCCGGCCGGTGCCTGGACTACAGGTTCCTTGGTTGCGTCTTCGCACCACCTGCCCTTTGCTGAGACCAGTAGTTAGCGGTTCACTTGGTCTTGAACTAAGTAGCAAGGTTGCATTTTTGCGGTTTCGACTCTTGGAGTGAATCTCTTGTGACCAGTTCGGGTGAGCATTGAGTGGCGTGCAGTTATTCCCCAACGGTGAACGGGAGCGAGCAATAGTCAAGACCTGTGGATGAAGATCTTTCAGGCTGCGCTGGGTGGTGCGTGCTCGTCGGGTCGTTGGACGAGCTTGCCGTTCTCGAACCGCGCGCCCGCACGGACCAGGGCCACCAGGTGTGGGGCGTTGACCGCGCGCCAGCGGGCCTGGGCCGACTCGATCAGCTTGAACGCCATCGCCAGGCCGGCGGCGCGAGAGCCGGGGCCCTTGGTGACCTTGGTCCGATGCCGCACCGTGGCGAAGGTCGACTCGATCGGGTTCGTGGTGCGCAGATGGATCCAGTGCTCGGCCGGATAGTCGTAGAACGCGAGCAACTCCTCGACATCCTCGGTGATCTTCGCGGTGGCCTTGGGGAACTTCGCGCCGTAAGCGGCGGCGAACGCGGTCACCGCGTCCTGGGCGTGCCGGCGGTCCTCGGCGTTCCAGATCTCCGCCAGAGCCCTCTTCGCGCCGGGATGCGCCGACTTCGGCAACGCCGACAGCACATTGCCGATCTTGTGAAGCCGTAAAAGATCAACTTGTCGGCGTGTCGGTTCCCGCTGGGCTCGGCGCAGACGCCGCAGCGAAGAGTTCGGCGGCGGTCCGGTAGCGGACGGCCGCCTGAGGCGGAAGGCATCCGTCGCGCTCCACCAGCGGTCGGGTCTCGCGGATAACGCCGGCGACAGCCGATCGGCTCACATCGCCCAGAGCGTCGGCGAGAACGTCCAATGTGCACAGCTTCCTGAGATACAACACGGTGAGCAGAACCCGTTCGTCGTTGCTGATCTTCTGGGGAAAGACACCGCCACGGGTACCCGGTTGGCGAGGACCACCGCGTCGCCGATGGGTCAGCCGCTCGGCGTGAGCGGCCTGCCGGGCCGCGAGTCGCTCGGTCAGGGTGCGCAACTCGTCCGGGCTCATCCCGGTCAGGGGCGCGGCGGACAGCGTCTGGATGATCCCGGATCGAGCGGGGCGAAGATCGGTATCCAGGAAGCCGAGCAGGCCGCGCGTGGTGCTGAAGCGGACCGACGCGGTCCCAGGGCTGTGACCGTGATCTTCGAAGACCTCGCGGGTTTCCCGGACGAGATCGCCGATGCAGGCGCCGGTGACCTCCAACAAGTCGGCGAGCGCGTTCATCGAGCAGACCTGCCGCTGGTAGATCAGGGTGATCAGCAGGCGGGCGGCATCGTCGAACAATGGCTTGCCGCCACGGAGTTTGCCGGTGGCCCGGCGGGCCCGGCCGCCTCGCTGCTCGCTGTAGCGCTGCTGTGTCCGGGCGACTTGGGCCGGGGCAAGCCGCCCGGCCAGGTGTTCCAACTCGATGCCGGTCAGTCCGGTCAGCCGGGGATCGGCCAGCCGGGTGAGCATGGCCTGGCGACGACCGGCCGGCCCATCCTGCTCACCGCCAGGCACCGCCTCGGCGGAACACGAGACAGGCTGCGGGAGCATGGTGTAGTTCCAGGTGCCATGGACGGCATGCCGCCGCAACGGCAGGTCGTCAAAGCGTTCCTTGCTGATCGAGACTCCCGTCGGATAGTCACCGGTGTCCAGCGCCGCCTCCACCCGCAACCCCACGCGGGTGCGGGTCGTCTCGATGGTCTTGACCACGACCTCGTGACTGGTCAGCGGGCGGCCCCGCCAGTTGAGAGTGATGTGGGAGAACAGCCGATGCTCGATCTTGTTCCACTTCGAAGTGCTCGGCGGAAAATGGCACACGGTGATCGCCAGTCCGGTCTCCGCGGCCAAGGCGGCCAACTCGCTTTTCCATACACGGTAGCGATAGCCGTTGGAGCCACCCGCATCCGCGGTGATCAGCAAACGGGTGGCGAGAGGGTAGTCCAGGCTGCCGCGCGCGGTCCACCAGCGGCGTATGGACTCGACCGCGAACATGGCCGTGTCGTGATCGACCCCGACATTGACCCACCCGGTGTTGCGAGCGATGTCGTAGATCCCATACGGGATGGCCTGCTCCACGTCCGGCCCGCTGAAGAAGAAGTGGTGATCCTCGACTTCGACCGGTTCACCGGTCGGTCGCCACTCCCTCCCGGCCATCGGCAGTCGCCCCAACTGTTCCCGTTTCTTGGTGTCCACGCTGATCACTGGCTCGCTACCGGTCTGGTGATCTGTAACTCGGTCGTTGATATAGCGAAACTGGGCATCCCGGTCCGGATGCTGTGCGCCCTCAAGGGTCTTGGCGTTGGCCTGCAAGCTGAATCCGGCCGTTTTCAGCAGCCTGCCCACGGTGGGCGCGGAGACCGAGTGCTGTTGTCGCGTCAGCTCCTCGGCCAAGTGCCGTAACGACTTCGTCGTCCACCGCAACGGTGATTCCGGATCACCCCGTTCATCCGGCTCGACCAGAGCCAGCAGGGCCTTCAGCAGGGAGGAGTCGGTTTCCTCGATCGTCTTGCGGCCACCGCCCGGCGCACGGACTCTGCCGTCGGGCAACGGCTCTACGCCCGCTTCCAACTCGGCGATCCCACGGCGAACGGTGGTCTCGCTCATTCCGGCGACTCGGGCCACGGTGCGCACTCCGCCATGGCCAAGCAGTCGGGCCTCGGTGGCGGCGGCCAACCGCCGCTGACGCTCGTTCAGATGCGGCAGCAACACGGTGAACCGGCGGTCGAGCTGGGCCAGGACCTCCTCGGTGATCGCCATACCAGGTCAACGATCCCAAGATCACAAAGCAACGCCTTGATCTTTTACGGCTTCTGTGGAACCAACAGCGCTGCGCCCGTGACTCGGGAAACACCTCGCGCAGCGCGCCCCAGAACCCGAGCGCGCCATCACCGACCGCGAGCACCGGGGCACTCATCCCACGCCGTTTGCAGTCCCGCAGCAGGTCCGCCCACGACTCGGTGGACTCGCGATACCCATCGGTCAGCGAGATCAACTCCTTGCGGCCGTCAGCCCGCACGCCGATCATCACCAGCAGGCACAGCTTGTGCTCCTCCAGACGAATGTTGACGTGGATACCGTCCGCCCACAGGTACACATAGTCCACACCGGACAGATCACGCTCGCAAAACGCGCGCTGTTCGGCCTTCCACCGCTCGGTCAGCTTCGTGATCACCGGCCCCGACAAGCCCTTCGCCGAGCCGAGGAACCGCTCCAACGCGGGCACGAAATCCCCCGAGGACAGGCCGTGCAGATACAGCAGCGGCAGCACCTCGGTGATCTTCGGCGTCTTACGCGCCCACGGCGGCAGGATCACCGAGGCGAACCGCGCACGCTCACCGGTATCGGGATCGACCCGCTTGTCATTGACCCGCGGCACGGTCACCTCCACCGCACCCGCACTGGTCAGCACCTCCCGCGGCTCGTGGTACCCGTTCCGCACCACCAACCGGTGTCCACGCTCGTCCCGCTCGGCGGTGAACCGGGCGATATAGGCGTCCACCTCGGCCTGCAACGCCTCGGCCAACATCCGCCGGGCACCCTCCCGGACGATCTCGTCGATCACCGACGAACCACTCGCGGGGCGATCATCACCCTCGGCGGACTCGGAGGCTACGGTGAGCATGGGCGTGCCTTCCCGACCGACGCGCCAACGTCGGTCTTGCTTGAGAATCCGAGCTGATCACCGGGAAGGTACGCCCCTCACCGGCCGATCCACAGATTTCAAGCATTGCTCAACGGGAGCGGGTGGATGTCGTAAACGGGGCGTGGTTTCTGTAACGGGAAGCGGCTGAGGTGCGATCATCGACTACCGTCCGCGGGCGCATTGAGGGCTAGGGGTGAGGGGATCGGTCATGGTCGGTCGGAGTCGAGCGTGGTGGGTGGCCGGTGGCGCCTTTGCTGGTGGTGGCGTGGTGTGGGCGGTGCTGCGGTTCGGCGTGCCGGTCTTCCTGACCGACGAGCACCACCCGGCTCGCCCAGCCTTGGAGGCGTTGAGCTGGATTGCTGGCATCGGTGGCCTGGCGGTGGCCGTCGTGGCGCTGGTGGTAGCGACGCGGCAAAAACCCGACAGCGTCACTACTCACGGAATGGCCACTTCCGCTGCATCGCAGACGACGTCCGGTGGCGGAGCGATCGAGCAAGACGCAACGTTCGCCGCGGAACTGAAAGGCACGCGCGCCGGGGCGGAGAAGAACAGTGGCCCGGCGGCCACGGGGAACGAGACCGCTGTCAACGGCACCGTGAACGCATCGGGAACAGCCAGTATCGCCATCGGCGCTGTTGGGCGTGACGCGAACATAGGGCAGGCACCGGACCCTCACCGGCCGGACCGGGCCTAGAGCACCCCGCCCCCGGAACTACACCCGCTCACCCCACCAATTCGGCGCAGACTGGACACGTACACGCCAGTCAAGGCGGTATTGCTGCTGGCGTCATCGCAGGGAACCTGAACGTCTACCAAGCTGCCGCGACGGGTGTGGCCGCGGTCGTCACCACCTTGAGCGGCACGCGGGACTCGCACGACCTGTTCGTCGGCCGTGCCGAACAGGTCAAACAGTTGCTGGATCTGCTCGCCCCCGCGGCTACTGAGTCGGGTTCGGGGACGGTGGTGTCGGCGGTGGCGGGCATGGGCGGGATCGGCAAAACCGCGCTAGCCCGCCACACCGCGACCCTCGCCGCCGGACAGGGTTGGTTCAGCGGAGGCGTGCTATTCGTGGACCTGCGCGGCTACGACCTCGACGACGACCCCGTCCAACCAGGACAAGTCTTCGCACCGATGCTGCGCGTACTCGGCCTACCCGGCGAACAAATACCAGCCACAGTCGACGAACAGGCCACGGTGTACCACCAGGTTCTCGATCAGCTCGCTGACCAAGGTCATCGGGTGTTGGTGGTGCTGGACAACGCTTCCACCGGCAAACAGGTGTCCAGCCTGCTGCCGCGACATCCAGCACACCGAGCGCTGATCACCACCCGCCATGCACTCTCGCTCGCTGTTGCCCACCAGTTCGATCTCGACGTGCTGGCCATCGGCGAGGCCGTGCAGTTACTCACTCGCATCCTGGCCCGACGCCACCCCGCCGACACCCGAGCCGCTCAGGAACCGGATGCGGCGGTGCGGCTGGTAGCCGTTTGCGGAGCGCTGCCGCTGGCCGTGGAGATCACCGTCTCGATCCTCGCCGACGAACCCACCATGACCATCGCCACCCTGCTCACCGAACTCGCCGACGGGTCGGGGGTGCATCGCGTTCGGCACGGCGAACGGTCCCTGGCTGCGGTCTTCGACCTGTCCTGGCGACGTCTGCGGGCTCGTGAACCGGAAGCGGCCTACCTGCTGCCGCTGCTCACCCTCAATCCCGGACCCAACTTCCACACCGACACTGCAGCCGCCCTCGCCGGACACCCACCCGCACAGGTGGCGCCGTGGTTGCGGGCACTACGGCAGGCAAGTCTGCTCCGCCACACCAACGGCAGATGGTCCATACACGACGTCATCCGCCTGCACGCCCGCGACCACCTCAACCCCCAACAACGAAACCCCGCCACACGCCGACTACTGGAGCACTACCTCCAGACCGCCAGCGCCGCAGATGACCACCTGCGGGCGCTGCCTGGCGGCCCTGTGCCCGACCGGTTCACCGGCCGACAGGACGCGCTGGACTGGTTCGACACCGAACACACCAACCTCACCACCGCCGTCCCACTCGCACTCGACACCGGCCACCACAACCTCACCACTGGTCTCGCCGCCAACCTGAGCCAGTACCTGGCCTGGCGTCGACACCTCACCGACCTAGTCACCGTCAGCGAAGACGCACTCACCGCCGCCCAACACCTCAACACCCCCCGCACACTCGCCAGCGCCTGGACCTACCTCGGCCTCGCACTGCAAGAGGTGCGGCAATTCGAGGACGCGATCACCGCCCACCAGAACGCCGCCACCATCTTCCAAGAGACCGGCGACCACCACGGCAAAGGTGCTGCGCTGAACAACCTCGGGAACGCACTGCACGAGATGCGGCAATTCGACGACGCGATCACCGCCCACCAGAACGCCGCCACCATCTTCCAAGAGACCGGCGACCACCACCGTGAGGGCATCGCGTTGAACAACCTCGGGAACGCGCTGCAAGAGGTGCGGCAATTCGAGGAAGCGATCACCGCCCACCAGAACGCCGCCACCATCTTCCAAGAGACCGGCGACCACCACGGCAAAGGCACGGCGCTGAACAACCTCGGGATCGCGCTGCGGCAGGTGCGGCGATTCGAGGAAGCGATGACCGCCCACCGGCAAGACCTCACCATCTGCCGAGAAGCCGGCGACCACCACGGCGAAGGCACGGCGCTGAACAACCTCGGGAACGCACTGCACAAGGTGCGGCGATTCGACGACGCGATCACCGCCCACCAGAACGCCGCCACCATCTTCCAAGAGACCGGCGACCACCACGGCAAAGGCGTGGCGCTGAACAACCTCGGGAACGCACTGCACGAGATGCGGCGATTCGACGACGCGATCACCGCCCACCAGAACGCCGCCACCATCTTCCAAGAGACCGGCGACCACCACGGCAAAGGCAAGACGCTGAACAACCTCGGGAACGCACTGCGGAAATCGGGGCGACTGGATGAGGCCAGGGCGGTCTGGCGGAACGCGGTAGCAGCCTTCCAGGAAAGCGGCGACACGAACGCCGAAGAAATCGTGACTAGCCAACTGGACACGCTGCCGTAGTAAATACCTGCCCCTACGCCCCGCCCATATGGCTTGCATAGCCAGTCAAACAAGGCAGGTAGTACGCGGCTACAGGTTCCTTGGTTCCGTCTTCGCACCACCTGCACTTCGGCGAGCGGGGCAAGGATTAGAGGATTCGTCGGAAACGACGGCAGCGGTAGACGCGGATGAACTGGTGGCGAAGCTGCTGTTCGCTGGCAGCGGAAGCGTGGAGAAAAGCTCCGACGATGGTGAAGTCGCCGGCGGGTTGGGCGGCTTGAACAGCTTCTTCGCGAGAGGCGTGGACGTGGACGTAGTGCTCGGCCTCGGTGAAGCCGTGGGCGGTGTACCAGCGCAGCGCGGGCTGGTCCTCACGGGTCCAGGCATCCATTTCCGTCGCGCCGAGGTCGCGCAGCCGGGTCAGTGCGTGGTCGAGCAGGCCCGTGGCGATTCCTCGGCATCGATGGTCGGGGTGCACCGCGATCGTCTCGATCGTAGCCAGCCCACCGGTCACCACGACGTCGAGTAACCCCACCACCTCCACCGCTGGGTGGGGGTAGCGGGGTTTGGTCACCGCGACGTCATCGAAGTAGCACGTGTCCAGGAAGCTCAGCACCCGGCACCACAGCCAGGATCGCTCGTCGTCTTGGTGGTAGTCCCGCACATCGCTTCCGTTCACCACGGCATCGTGGCAAAACGACAGAACGGCCACGAACAAGTTTCACCGGGGCTCGACCCCATAGGGCCCAACTTGGCAAAAGGAGCGGGGGCGAGCGTGGTGGGTCTAGTTCTTGAGGCCCAGTTCCTCGGCGATGCGCTTGGCCACCTGATAGGTGTCGCCGGTGGGCTTCGTGGGGAACGTCGTGGTCTGCGAGACCCACTGG
>Ga0307507_10009545_pt1 | contig 12872 bp, 3 predicted proteins | sample 7_EM_MG_FD_207223 | JGI IMG/M metagenome (GOLD analysis project Ga0307507, IMG submission 207223) | Populus trichocarpa ectomycorrhiza microbial communities from riparian zone in the Pacific Northwest, United States - 7_EM | ecosystem: Host-associated > Plants > Roots > Unclassified | place... | reverse complement strand
GAGCCAAGAGGTCGAAAATCAACTAGCGCATATTATTTCTCATTTAGAAGAAGCCCTATAAGCTAGGCTAGCCAAATACAAAAAACAGTTGCTCTGTTTAGCTATGAAGCAGAATATATGGCCCTAAAAGAGGCTATAAAGGAATATCTATATTTAATAAGCGTTATTACACAGCTTAATATAGAAAACAAAGAAAAATTCCACTTGTTTACAGACAGTCTGTTAGCAATTAAATTGGCAAACAATCCAGAACATCATGCTAAGACTAAGCATATTGATATATAATACCACTTTATTAGAGAACACGTAATAAACAATACGATACAGCTAAGCCATATTAATACAAAAGAACAGCTAGCTGATATACTTACTAAAGCACTAAGTGGACCTACTTTTAAGTACTTGGTTAAGTAGATAAACTTGCTACTAATAGAGAAATAAAATCAATTACCAGACACTCTTTTTCTTCCTAAATTGGACCTATTTTCCCACTGGGTTTTGGTCATAGGCTAAGGTTTTTATTAAGGCTGCTTGGCTTACTTCTTGGGCCATTAAATAAATCAAATTAATAAACAAAAATGAGTAAAGTCGATGAACAAAATTGATAAACAAAATAGATAAACAAAATATTGTAATTCAATATATTGTTTATGGGGGCGTGTTAAAGATGGACTACAAGATGTTGCTTATGTAAGCATTATGTAATGCTTATATAGGAACACCCTGGAAGAACCCTGTTAGGTTGTGTATTAGATCGTGTATTAGATCGTGTATTAGGTCATATATTAGGTCGTGTATTAGGTCGTGTATTAGGTCGTATATCAGGTTGTGTATTAGGTTGTGTATTAGGTCGTGTACCAGGTCGTGTACCAGGTCGTGCATTAGGTCGCGTATTAGGTCGTATTAGAATACGAGCCGGAACATAGACATTCCGGAACTAGGGTCTTCTAGGTATATAGAGACTCGATCCCCTATAGATAGACATTATCTATCGCATTAAGTTCATCCACATTACTTACTTCACTATATCGTTTACCGTGTCGTCCTCCTACCTCCGCTTACCCATATCAACATACATTAGGTTATGTGCACTACGCCTATTAAAACCCTTCTGTAAGTCGCCTTATATATATACGTATTAGGTTGCGTATACTACGCCTATTAAGACCCTCCTATAAGTTACCTATAAGTTAACTATAGGTTAACTATAAGTTAACTAAGTCGTACGCTATAGAGCTATTAAAGCTAGCCTATGTTTCTACTACCTAGAGCTTTGCCTATATTTCTACCTTATTAAGCTATCTAGTTGCCGTCACGTTACTAATATATCGCTATTACGTCGCTGTTATCTAGGTTGTGTGTACTACGCCTATTAAGACCCTCTTTTAAGTTACCTGGGTATACTAGATACTAGATAGGCCTTTATAAAGGGGCCTTAATAAGTTCTTTATAGTGGCCTTAGGGCCTTAATAAGTTTTGTATATATGCCCTTGCTATATCCTCTTGGTTTTAGAGCTAGTATAAGCCTAAAGGTGTCCTGTTATACGCCTAGGGCGCGTCTACGTCAATTGGCTAAATAAGGCCAGTTTTAGGCCTAGCTACGAGCTAGGTAGTTATATATTAGGTAGTTTTTATATCCTAGTTTCCCTTAATGGCCCCCCTAGATGGTATAGTAGGAGCCCTAAATAGGGGTAGTAGGACTCCTAGTGTTGTTAAGGGCGATATATACGTCGCAGGCTTAATACTATAGAGTCGCAATACTAGCGCGCGTAGTATGCTGTAATGGCTCTCCTCTATCGCCTCTACACTTAGCTATTATAAGGAATGATTTCCTAATAATATTTCCACCTACGGCGACGTAGACGCGTGTAGTAGGGCTTTATAGGCCGGTAAACAATATAATAAAGTAAGTAAATTAGATAAACTTAATATAATTAATAATATCTATTTATAGGGGATTAAGTCTCTATATACCTCCTAGTATTTCCTATCTTTAATACTAGGGGGCTAGGCAACCTATCTTAAGCCTTAATAGGCTAGAAGTAATACTATATAATATTACTAGACTAAATAGGGTATAAGGGTTATATAGGATATAAAAGAGAGAACGCCCTATAGAAAGACCCCTATAGATAGCTATAGCAAGCTTAAACCTAGGATAATTAAAAATTAGACTTAAATAGTAAATATAATATTTACAGCTAACCTAAAAAGGGTATATAGCTAATTAGTAAAATTAGGGGAAGAACTAAAGATAATAATATAGATAAACTAGATCTACTAGAAACTAATTAAAATAAACTAAGGTCCTATAAAGAAGCTATAAAATCGCTAGATTGGCTAAATTGGCGAATAGTAATAGGTATAGAAATTAATTAACTTAAAAAAAAGACCTATAATATTGTTAACATACTACCTAATAGAAAGGCTTTAAAAACTTAATATATATATTAGATTTAAATAGATTTAAAAAATTAAAAAAATTAATATAAAGCCAGATGGGTAGTAAGAGGCTTTATATAGCAATATAGTAAAGATTATAAAGAAATATTTGCAAATACTTACTACCTAAAGTTATATAAAATGCTACTATACCTAGCAGCTTACTATATAACTGGGAAATAGTTTAATAGGACTTTAAAAGTATTATAAAAGATAAAATACAAGATATTGCTTATATAAGCATTATATAATACTTATATAATAATATACTAGAAGAACCCTAAAGATTCCAATACTTTAGAATCTTATAATGTATTAGGACGTGTATTAGATCATATATTAGGTAATATATTAGGTCCTATATAAACGGACTTGGAACGGACTTAGAACGGACCTATGGGATAAAATAGGAGGACAGCAAGTTTGGTTAGTAGGCGGCTAAGGAACAGTAGCTGCGCAGCGTCGAGTTACTATAGGCCCACGCCTACAAGACACGGTCGGCCTATTATCGCGAAAGCGTCATAGGTAACGCGAAGCAGCTAGCAACAGCTATAGGGCGTAGTATATAATGGTAGCGATAGACAACTCTAGGAACCTCGCCCCTTTACTAGGCTCTGACTCCTAGTGGACCTATCTTGGAGGAAGAATTAATATCTTGTTAACAACACTATCTATATAGCCTAAAAGGACGGATGCGCGTGTCAGTCTATCTAGGCAGGGGCAGGCTGTAAGAATAGGCTTATAGAGTAAATTAGGTGCACACAGGCAGGAACCAGTTTGGCTGGCTAGCTACTATAGAAGCGTTTACATAGAAAACCGTAGCAAGGAACTAGGCAAGCAGTTTAGGCAAACTTACTATATATATAACTCTTATAGCTCTGCAATATATATATATCCTGGACTAAAAGATTGGCTTCACTAGGTAGGTGTCCTAGTAGGTAGCCTAAGGTGCGAATATAGCTGGCTAAGACAGACACCAAAATACGTAATACTGTTATGCCCCTTACGCACCAGCCGAGAAGCAATGCTTTTAGCAGCTGGCACAGAAAACTATAATACACTGCTCTTAATATAGAAAGGCCTCAAGGCGGCTACCCGGTAGCTTATTAGCTAAAATATGCTAGACCAGTTCTAGGTTGCAAAGAAAATAGTAATAAAAGGTAAAGGGGCGAGTAATAGGCGCCCCCTAATAACTCTATAGGAGTAGAGTACAGTATATAATACTAGCGCGTCTGTAGGTTTGTTACGGCAGCAGTAGTTCCTAAGGAGGTTAAAAAGTAAGGTAGTAGAGCACTACTAGTGACTTATAGGCGACTTGTAGAAGGCAGGGAGATGGATTACGGGGTTTTCTTAAATAGAGTTTTCTCCCCACATATATATAAGAAGTAGTCCGCGTGGGCCTAACAGAGATCCAAATCAGACGTTAAGCAATAAATAATAATATTAGGTTCTATATTAGATAATATATTAGATAATATATTAGGTTCTATATTAGATAATATATTAGATAATATATTAGGTTCTATATTAGGTTGCGTATTAGGTTATATATTAGGTTATATTAGAATATAAGCTAGATATAAGGGCCTATCTAGTATCTAGTATACCTAGGTAACTTAAAAGAGGGTCTTAATAGGCGTAGTACATACAACCTAGACAATAACAGCAACGCGACAGCGATATAATAGCGATATAATAGTAACGCAACGGCGACCAGACGGTTTAACAAGGTAGAAATATAGGTAAAGCTCTAGGTAGCGGAAATATAGGCTAGCTTTAACAGCTCTATAACATTTAACTTACAGGCGACTTATAAGAGGGTTTTAATAGGTATAGTATATATAACCTAATGTATACATATACGTATATATATATATATATAGGGGAGGCTGTAGGAGAAATATAGGCTAGTTAAATAAGGACTTAATAGCTAAAGATATAGGCTAACTTATAAGGAGGGGGGACACAAGCTTAGTTAATAAAAGAGGAGGGAGTAAGTTATTTAGTATAGGACCTATCTCTACAGCCCCTTTCTATAAGATATAGTTGGCCTATTATAAGGAGACTTTTATTATAGGTAATACGAAACAGGAACCTCTTATAGGGTATAGTATATAGTAGCTACTACTAGCTCTAATAACCTTACCCCTTAGCTAGGCTTTAACCCTTAGTGTACCTAGTAGGTAGGTAGGATTATATCCTAGCTAAAGAGACTACTATATAGCTTAAGAGAATAGATATATGTATTAGTATATTAATAGACGGAACCGTTTGTCTCTAGGGCGGTATGCTAGTAAGATATACTTAAGAAGTAAATAGGAGTTACTTAGGCGTAAAAGGTTTTAGTTAGGCCTTAACTATAAAAAGTATACCTATCTATATTATAGGATATAGCTATGGCGCCCTTATAGGATTACGCTAGTAGGTATATAAAATAGGAGTTATAAACCCTATAAATAGCAGCTTATACCTATACTAGCGGAAATAATAAAGAGAGGCGTAAAACTAGAGGCTATAGAAGGCTTCTAAGCTATACAAAAGCGTATTAACTTTAGGAGAAAACTCTTATATAGACTACTAGGGGGTAAACTAGTACTTAGGCCAACCTTATTATAAGATATCTATAAGAACTGGTAAAAATCCCTATATAATTAGTAGTAGTAGCTAACTACTTATAGCTTAGGACAAAGCACTAGAAAACTAGGGTAGAGGCCTAGATAAGTAGGTATATTAAACTCTACTATATTATTAACTAATATATAACTACCTACCCTATACCTCCTAAAAACGTGTTACTATAACGTTATATAGCCCCTAAAGACACGTCACCATAACAATACCATAACTATAATTTTACTATAAACTGTCTATTATAGACAACTAATACTATAACTAATAACTCTACTATAACCTATTTCCTTAGACAGCCAATCTACCGCAGATAGCTAGTATAGTAGACGCACTATAGGCATACTACAGACGCGTCGTAGATATATAGACGTAGATAATAACTACTCTACTATAACTAGTCTATAGCTATTACGCTATAGACAACCTCTACCACAACTAGTCTATAGCTATTACGCTATAAACGACCTCTACTATAACTAGTCTATAGTTATTATACTATAGATAACCTCTACTATAACTAGTGTATAGCTATTAGGCTATAAATAACCTCTACTTTATAGGCATACCGCAGATATACTAGGAATAGCTATAGTAGGGGAAGAGGGCCTAGCCTATATTACTATTAGCATATTAAATATAAGGTTTTTTTTTAATCTATTATATTATACTACGTATAATACTGCACATGCAGCCTCTAGGCTATAGCGCTATAGTTCTATATATATAAATCCTTTCTAGGCAGCTTAATATATACCAATAGCTATATCCTAGTAGTTTATAAACCCCTAAACTAAGAGTTTGTAGTTCCTTAGCAAAACACTAAGTTTTTATAACTACTAGGAAATAAGAAAACGGTAGAAAAAACTATAAGAAATCCTAATACCTGTTCTTATCCTTTTGCAATTTATTCCTATTCTTTTACTCTTTAATATTTTATTAAGACCCTAGTAGGAGTTACCTCCTTCTAGAATTTTATTTATTTTATCTATCCTTTTATAGAACCTTTTAAGCTAGTACTATATACTGGTTTAGCTGCTTTTAGAGTATTATAGTCTTTACTATTAGTAAAGTGTTTTTCTTTACAATTAATGCAGGGGGGCGTAGTATGCTTGCAAGGCTTGCCTATTGTTATATAGGTAGGATAGGTGTGGTCTTTAAATAAATATACAGCTGTATAAAATCTATACGCTTTAGTAGAGCATATATCTCCTATATAGCCAAATTTTTAACAGCTAGTATATTGTGTAGTAGGAGAGACTTCTAGGTATTTTACTACCTTAGTAGCTGTACCTGCACCTATACAGATAACCTTGTAAAAAATTTCCTATAGGAGTAGGTTTACGTAACGAGGTTCGCCCTTATAAAATACTATTAGTAGGTTACTTTTGGGGAGAGTACCTATTAATTACTAATTACCTACCCTTTTCTTTAGTAAGGAGGAGAGATAGGGTATAGAATAAACAGTTATATAGGGGTAATTAGTAGCTACTTCTAAGCTAGTAAGCTATATTGTTCCTCTTATTCTTATATATAAAACTATAGAAAACAAAAATCTATCTTTTAGAGCGCTTTTTCTACTCTAGGAAGATAGAATACGGCGGAAATAGATAAAAGAGCCAGGATTTCCTTAGTGCGATTTTCTTGGTATAAACTAGACTATAGTAAGCAAAATACTAGAACGAAAAACATTAATAGCGCTAGAGCTCCCTTAGTACTTTAAAAACGGGCTAGAGTGTCTACTTAGCTACTAGTATATATTAAGCTGCCTAAAAAGGATTTATATATATAGAACTATAGCGCTATAGCCTAGAGGCTGTATGCGTAGTATTATATATAGTATAATATAACGGATATATAAAATAAAAAAAATAAAAAAAAGCTGTACCTGTAATTGAAATTTCTTTTTACTTAAGGATTTCTTCTCTTCTCTCTTTATTTTCTATAGTAAAAACTATAGAGCCGAATCTAGTTTATGGGTTATATCTTTTTATACTAAATAAGATCTATCTAGGTAGTCCTTATATCCTTATAAAATTAAAGGTCTTAATTTCTTCTTTTAGAAGCTTAAAGCCTCCCTCTCCTAGAAAAGGTAGGGTAGGAACTTTATAGGCTATAACTTAAACCTAAGGTTCTAGTTTTTATTCTCTTTAAAAGGTAAAGTAGTTATACTAGATATCCTTATATTTAACTAGGAAATCTGCATTATACTCTTTTATAGAATATTTTGTTTTCCTTTAGTTCTAGCTATAGACGCTAGTACTAGCTTTTCTACTTACAGTTTTAATGCAAATACTTGGTTAACTTTGTTCCGTACAAAAAAGGTATTTAGAGGTTAGTATTTTTTGTCTATAATTAGAACTGGCTTCCTTTCTTATAGCTACTTTTTTTTACTTCTAGTAGAAGTAGAACTCCTACTAGAAGGAGAAGGGGTAGAAGGTAGTAGTAGTAATAATAATAGTAGGGAGGATAAAGAAGGGAGGTTCTTTTTTAGCCTCTTTATATAAGTTTCTTTAGTAGAGGCTACCTCCTTATAAAGAGCTCTTACTTCTTCTACTAGTCCTTTTAGGATATCTCTTACCTCTTTTTCTTCTTCTTCTTCTTCTTCTTCTCTTATAAAGGGGTTCGCCCTTATAAAATACTATTAGTAGGTTACTTTTAGGGAGAGTACCTACTAATTACTAATTCCCTACCCTTTTCTTAAGCAAGGAGAAGAAATAGGATATAGAATTAAAAAAAGTTATATAGGGATAATTGGTAGCTACTTCCAAGCTAGCAAGCTATTAGGTTTCTTTTATTTTTATATATAAAACTATTTTATTAAAATTAAAGTCTATCTTTTAGAGCGCTTTTTCTACTCTAGAAACGGCAGAATATAGTAGAAATAGATAAAAAAGCCAGGATTTCTTTTATACGATCTTCTTAGTATAAACTAGACCATAGTAAGCAAAATACTAAAATAGAAAACACTAATAGGCTAGAGTGTCCACTTAGCTACTAGTATATATTAAGCTGCCTAAAAAGGATTTATCTATATAGAACTATAGCGCTATAGCCTAGAGGCTGCATGCGTAGTATTATACGTAGTATAATACAGTAGATAAAAAAAAACTACTATCCTATCCTCTTTATCTCTGTCCTTAAAGATATCTTATATCTCTAAGCCATCTATTAAAGGTATAGCATTTCCATTTTTAATTTAGTGATCTTTATTATTTTTAATACCTCCTATTAGATACTCTATATCTAATTATTATACGCGTATAATTTCTATAATTCTTTTACTAGGTAAAATTATACCTTTCTACTCTTATTATATGGAGAAGAAGTTAATATATATTGCAATTATAACTCTATTTAGTTGCTAATCTTCCTTCTGCGCTAAGTATATAAAATTAAATATATATTTATCCTGCGATATTAAATCTATAATAGGACTAGCCCAGTTATAGTAGGAATGTCTTGGTAAAATACTTAACAGATAACTATCTAAAACTGTCTCTAACTATCTACAACTATCTATAATTGTCCGCTATAATTTACCGTTTTCTACTAGCGCTGTAATACCAAAGTCTATTAAAGACCGCGCGTATATATATATGTACGCATTAACTACCAAGACCCCTAACTATTTAATTATATAATTCTCTTATTATTCCTTTCTCTTTATTATATAACGTCTTATTCTCTGCAAGAGCTATATACCTTTAGATTTAGATAGAATTTATATTATTCCTTTAAATCTTCTATAAAGCCTCTTCGCGCCCTTATATTACGTTGCGTTAAAAATAACTACTATTAAAATAGCAAACAAACCCAAATCCCCTTTAATAACTATAAGTATTATATCCCTAGTTAGGGAACAGTTAACTATAATATAATAGCCCTTTATAGATGCCTTAGCTTAGTAGTGGGCTATATATACTAGAAGCCTAGCATTAGTAATTAATGGAAGCACTCTATAAAGAACTCTATAATGTTAAAGTACTTACGTTAGAGACCCTAATATTACCTATAAATAAAATTAAAATAATTATATCTAAGCCTGTCCCCTTAAACTTAAACCTTAAACTAGTAACTTAACCCATATTTATAACAAATTTAATACCTATTATAAAAAATAAAAAGCTCCCTAACCCTCTAATATTTAATAGAAATTAAAATAACCTACGTCCCTTTATAACTAAGCTCTGTTTTAAACCTTTAATAAACTATAACTAATACCCTACTAAAGCTAGCAAGGTTAGATATAGAATGTCTTATTTAAATAAAGATGCTATATAAACCATAGGTCTATTATTTTATAATAGCACCTTTATTCATTTTAAAATCTTTATCTCTTTGCTAGAACAAACGTATAATAACGCTAGCCGCGAATATATAGCTATTACTAAATTTAAAAACCTATAATAACGGAACCAAGACTTTACTAGCTTCTTTTTGGAATTTTTAGGCCTTATTAGCGAACTAGATTAGAATAAAGCCGCTAGAGTCGCTGCCCTTTAATAAGCTATTTTAGATAAAAAAAATTAATATCTATTGTTTAGATAAAATTAGAGCCTAGTTAGTAGGTAGGAAACTGCCGAAAAACCTATCTAAATTTGCTATAATGTGTTAATAAATTAATAAGGACCTTTAATATAATAAATAGACTTATTCTCTAAAGCCAACTATACCTTATATTTAAAAATCTATAACTAGTATATGCCCTAAAGCACGATCATTCTCTAAGACTTAAAAGCCCTATATACAACCCTATAGACCTTAATGCTACTTAATCCTATCCACCCTTAGAAACTAATAAATAAAGAACTTAAGCCATAAATAGAGAATGCTTTAGATGCTATAAAAAGGGATATATTTAAAGGAATTATTGAGCCCACCCTTTTAAAAAGGTCCGTTGTAGTTCCTCCTAGTCCTTAAATCGTACTTATTCTATAAATTATACTTAGTTGCTATAAAGTATCTTGCCTTTAGTTAACTTAGAAAACGAATTATCCTAGGGCTAAGTCGTGCCTTAGGATAAGAAGTGGAACACTACATATACAACCTTACCAAAAGGTAGCGCTATACTTTAGAACTTACGCATACCCATCCATCTTACCATCAAAAACAATTGATTTTCCAACTTTTTGTTAATATAAGTAAGTGGAGGTAGGAGGACGACATGGTGAATAATATAGTGAAGTAAGTAAAGTAGATGAACTTGATGCGATTAATAATGTCTATTTATAGGGGATTAAGTCTCTATATACCTAGAAGACCCTAGTTCCGGAATATCTACGTTCTGGTTTGTATTCTAATATGACCTAATACGCGACCTAATACACGATCTGATATACGACCTAATACATTACCTAATATATGACCTGATATATTACCTAATACACGTCCTAATGCATCTAAGATTCCAAAGTATTGGAATCTTTAGGGTTCTTCCAGTGTATTCTTATGTAAGCATTATATAATGCTTATATAAGCAATATCTTGTATTTCATCTTTCACATACCCCCATAAACAATATATTGGATTTCAATATTTTGTTTATCAATTTTGTTCATTAATTTTGTTTATTTTGTTTGTCAATTTTGTTTGTTAATTTTATTTATTTAGTGGCCCAAGAAGTAAGCCAAGCAACCTTAATAAAAACCTTAGTCTATGACCAAAACCCAGTAGGAAAAAGGTCCAATATAGGAAGGAAAAGAGTATCTACTAATTAATTTTATTTCTCTATTAGTAGCAAGTTTATCTGCCTAACCAAGTTCTTAAAAGTAGGTCCACTTAGTGCTTTGGTAAACATATCAGCTAGTTATTCTTTTGTATTTATATGGCTTAGCTATATTGTATTATTTGTTACATATTCTCTAATAAAGTGGTATTGTATATCAATATGCATAGTCTTAGTATAATGTTCTAGATTATTTGCCAATTTAATTGCTGACAGACAGTCTATAAATAAATGGAATTTTTCTTTGTTTTCTATATTGAGCTGTGTAATAACGCTTATTAAATATAGATATTCCTTTATAGCCTTTTTTAAGGCTATATATTCTGCTTTACAGCTAAATAAAGTAACTGTTTTTTATAGTTAACTAGCCTAGCTTATAGGGCTTCTCCTAAATGAGAAATAATATACGCTAGTTAATTTTCGACCTATTATATTACCCCCCTAATCTGAATTGCAGTAACCCAAAATATAAGGTTCTAATTGTCCAGAATAGGTTATTCCTAAGGTAGGGGTATAATTTAGGTATTTCCATTTTTTATTTAGTGCCTGGTAGTGTATTTTATTTAGGTTTAATATAAATATAGCGCAATTATTTACGTTATAGGCTATGTTAGGCTTAGTCTTTATAGATAAGTATATTAGGCTTCCTACTTCTTTTTAATATTGTTTTAAATCTTTTTTTTTGTTTTTTATCTATTGTATTATACCACGTACAATACTACGCATGCAGCCTTAGGCTATGGCGCTATAGTTCTATATATATAAATCCTTTATAGGCAGCTTAATATATACTAGTAGCTATATCCTAGTGGTTAATAAACCCTTATGGGTTTATAGCCCCTTAGTAAAATACTAAGTTGCTACAACTACTAGGGAATAAGAAAAAATAGGAAAAAATAAATCCTAACACCTATCCCTATCCTTTTATAATTTATTTCTATCCTTTTACTCTCTAATATCTTTTTAAGAGCCTAGTAGGAGTTACCTTCTTCTAAAATCCTACTTTATTTATTCTTCTATAGAGCCTTTTAAGCTAGTACTATGTACTGTTGATATGGGTAAGCGGAGGTAGAAGGACGACACGGTGAACGATATAGTAAAGTAAGTAATGTGGATAAACTTGATGCGATGGATAATGTCTATCTATAGGGGATCAAGTCTCTATATACCTAGAAGACCCTAGTTCCGGAATATCTACGTTCTAGCTTATATTTTAATACGACCTAATACGCGACCTAATATACTATAAAAGTGGTAAGCGGAGGTAGGAGGACGACAGGGTAAATAATGTAGTGAAGTAAGTGAAGTGGATAAACTTAATACAATTGATAATTTCTATCTGCGGGGGATCGAGTCTCTATATACCTAGAAGATCTTAGTTCTAGAACGTTTATATTCTAGCTTATATTCTAATACGTTACCTAATACGCTAGGTAATACGTTACCTAATACACTAGGTAATACGTTACCTAATATACTAGCTAATACACTAGCCAATACACTAGCTAATACACTAGCTAATACACTAGCTGATACACTAGCTGATACCATCTAATACACTAGGATTCTTCCGGTGTCCTTATGTAATGCTTACATAAGCAACATTAGAGTTCATCATTGACACACCCCCGTAAACAATATATTGTATTACAATATTTTGTTTATCAATTTTGTTCATTGCTTTTGTTAATTTTATTTATTCGATGGCCCAAGAAGTAAGCCGAGCAGCCTTAATAAAAACCTTAGCCTATAGCCAAAACCCAGTGGGAAAAAGGTCTAATTTAGGAAGGAAAAGAGTGTCTGCTGTTTTTATTTATCGATTTTGTTTATTGATTTTATTTTTCCATTGGTAGCAAGTTTATCTGCCTAACCAAATTCTTAAACGTAGGTCCACTTAGTGCTTTAGTAAGCATATCAGCTAGCTGTTCCTTTGTACTTATATGGCTTAGCTATATTATATTATTTGTTACGTGTTCTCGCACAAAGTGGTATTGTATATCAATATGCTTGGTCTTGGCATGATGTTCTGGATTATTCGCCAATTTAATTGCTGATAGGCTGTCTGTGAACAAAT
>Ga0307507_10009544_pt1 | contig 12872 bp, 19 predicted proteins | sample 7_EM_MG_FD_207223 | JGI IMG/M metagenome (GOLD analysis project Ga0307507, IMG submission 207223) | Populus trichocarpa ectomycorrhiza microbial communities from riparian zone in the Pacific Northwest, United States - 7_EM | ecosystem: Host-associated > Plants > Roots > Unclassified | place... | reverse complement strand
CTCCACAGGTCGGTAGTGTCCGTTACGTACTTATGATAAAGGTCTCTCTGTCCGCCGTTTATGAACTGCATATCTGTATGAATCTGTATGAATCTGTATTGACCCGTTTTTTGTCTACGAAATTAAGAATGAGAAGTTTTGATCCCTGAGACACTCTGCGATAGTTGTAATAATAGTTCCTCAATTCGCTGATGACGCTGTTCCATTGCATCAAGACGCTGAATGATGGAAAAGTCCAGACCATTTCCTAGCTCGTCTCCTGCTTTGATAATTGTCCCTTTCGAAAGGGATTCGTTTTCATCATCATGGTTGGGCGAAGGTGATTCCCGTTCTCTCGATGATGGGAAAGTTTGCAGTTGATGCTGACGTTCTGGAGTTTGCAATTGAGATGGCGGCATTGATGTGACCCTTCGCCTTGTTGCTGGCCCAAAGCTGATGCCCGGTTCTAATCGAGTGTTTGCATCAAGAATGGGATTGAAAACCTGAGCGAGTGGACTAGTGGACTGGAACTCGGGTGGGTGATGCACGGAGGAAGACAACCTGGCACGAGGTATGATTTTGGACAGATGCTCCCTACGGTTGGAGCCACCAGATGGACGCCGCTGACCACGAGAGGAATCGTTAGCTGTCCCATCAGTGTCAAGAGCACTCTCGTATTCGTTTTCGATCTCGAACACCTGGATTACAATCAGCACTGGTTCAATGGAGCCTGCATCACGTACAGCATCGATATCGGCATCGGCACCAGCCAAACCTTCGAATATTGCTAAAGCGCCTGCGTTAACTGTCTGACGCAACGGGGGTGTGTTGACCGACTCACTCAGCCTTTTCAAAGATCTTGGTAAGGTATCAATGGCCCTTTGCGTTACATGACCTATGGTGTCATAGAATGTAACGGTGCCACCCCGCTTTGCTTGACGCTCATAAAAGGATATCACCAGCAGTATCGGGAAGCTAGTCAACCTAGGTGTAGTGTCAGGGCAGAGGTTTCAGTTTTCGGTCGGCAGCATTACCTGATCAAGAAAACATTTAACTATCTAAGGTGAGTTACCAGTCTTTTGGTCAAGAAGATGTGTGTCACCTTATGGAACCATCGGGGAGATAGAATATAACTGGCAGGAAGAAGGATGAGCAGAGCCACCAAGTTGACTGGTGGTTGATACGAGAACAAGAAATCGGCTTTGACTCTAAAATAGTATTTATGGATACTCGTTGTTCTTGCGATCAAGACACCTACCCTTCGATTGTCGAGACTGCCTTTCGGAACATAGCCTTTTAGAGGGTGAATAGAATCAAGTATGATATGTAAGAAAGGTACGACTCTGCTCACTTCTGCAGCCGCATCTTCGTTCACCGACGAGAATGTGTTGGAGAGTATCTACACAATTGTCATGTCCCGAAAATAAAATAAACTGAAAAGATCGTACAGATACGAGGACTAAGAACAATGGTCAAACTCTTCGCTATAATCCCAAGGAAGAAAAACATACCTGTTAATAGAAGGGTATTGCTCAGACAAGCATATGTAACCATTAAGATAGGACCGAAGATGGGGTGGAAGTTTTCTGCCACTTTGTGAGTTGTATGTAGAACCAATATCGGAAAATAACATACTCGAATGGTCAAACCCGCTCGCATCAAGACCAAACCACAGGTCAAGCATCCACCATGATATCAGTCTGTAACGGTATGAGCAACAATATCACGCCCGTAATTAGAGAAATCTAACCCTGGGCTATACCTGTAAATGGATAAATGAGTACAATCAACGTCTTGAATGGAAGCTTACTAACCCAGCTTCATCGCGGCTAAGACTAGAAAATGGAGGGTCAAGGATCAAAATAACGCTTTCATTGAGAGAGGACTGAACAAACGCACGTCCAAAGTGCGTAGAAGAATCCGCAAAAGCAGAATGTTGCGATGATCATCAAAAATACAAATTGCATGATCATGGCACGGAGGGATAAAACCATTAGGTTATCCTTGAAAGTTACAAATGCCAGACTAGAAACAAAGTCGGGGAAATCCTCTTAAACTCGGCGATAACGACTCACCGAGGAAACATCAGGCAAGCAATCAAGGCAAGAACATCCCTACCCAGTGTATATGCCCATTTCGCTGAAAATTTATTTAAAATGGTGCCATGCACACCTTGAGTCGCAACGCACTGTTGTTGTAGATGCCATATATACGGAGAAACGCATAAATGAAAAAAGTGGTTACTATCAATGTGAGTATTAATCAGTGTGACTGTCGCATCATGCTGATCACCGTACTGAAAGCGACGTCAAAACCATTCTAGAGCTCCTCGTTCAGAATTAAGTAAGAGCTGAATCCCTCAGAAACGCACCCATGTGCCCTTGAAGAAGACTGAAAATTTCAGATCCACTGTAATCAACAAAAATTCAAACTGATACTGACCATGAATTCCGTGTTCTTGCATCGCAGCCACTTTCTCCAGCGTGAAGCCGAGCGAATAAATCATGAAAAATATTTCGGCGATAATGAGTCTGTCTTTCTCTGCAAATTCAATCGCGATTACAAACAGAATAAAGAGAATAAGAAAGCTGCGGGATTCTTCAACGCGTCGTGTAGGAGGAATTTTCCACGACCCACTTGGTATAATCCAAGACAGCACGGATGGAAGGAACCTTCAGCCTGAGAACAGTGTGATTTATGATCGGGCCAGAACAGGAACGACGAACCGGTAATGGTCAAGCAGAGGGACCTTATGAGGATCATAGAAGTGGATTGGAGTTCTCTTATAAGTCTAAAACAAAATATCGAGCAATAGAAAAAAACGGACGGATATGAGTACGCACATCAGAAAGAATAGAATGGCTGCTCTGCGCTTGGTAAACACATTTCCCTCTACAAGTGAGGGAAATGAGTAAGCCGTCCCAGTTTGCGAATATAAATTTTGCGTACGACCATATACTATTGATGATCTTTTGAACAGCAGCACTCTTGATAAACCGTTTGGCCTTTCCAAGGATTGCCATTTCGATAGCATTTCCGACACGTTCTTCCAAATCATCATCCCTTTCTTGTCTTGCTCGGGTGATCATATGTGGGTCTGCACCAGAATACAGTGGCCAACTCGTCGTCAACGCCACTGCAAGAGAAAGCGTGCTATTTGCTAGTTCTCGGCAAACGCGTGTGGCTAGAACTTCACAAAAGGCCGCCCTACTTCGGGAGACACTTTTTGTTGCTACGTTATCATCGCGGAGAAAATAGACACGGTTAACAAGGAAACAGAATGTAACGGCCAAGTTCCCTTCGTGTTGGAGTGCGAGATACTTCTCTGTCAGAGGCCGTACGAGCGTGTATGTAAGATCAGGAGCGGTCATCTAAAGTTGTATGCGGGTGAACCAGATGCAGTGGCGGAATTGACATGTAGAACCCACAGTCTCGTAGGTTAGAGGTGTGTCTATTCCGAAAAATATTAAGCTGAGTTGGATCCACGACATTAATTCAAACGCACCGATATAGTACTGTTCACAGAACGAGAGAGTGAATCCGTGAAATCGAACTACCGTGTATTTCACAGTTGGATTACTTACTATCATGTCCTGGTACTCTCGGTTAGCACTTTTTTCCGACGTCGAGTGGTGACGGACTCACAGCTCTGATCATATGGATCAGCGGGTAAATGGGTGGAGACTCGTTGAATCTTTCTCTAATGCCTGGAGGTTAAACCAGTAAGATTTCGGGCTTTGTTGAACTCACGATCTGAGCAATGGTTGTCGTTCAAAATGGGCATCCGCCATAATATCCACCCTAAAGAGAACCTGGTGGAGTGGAGATACCGAAGACAAAGGTGTCAGCGTTGCATCATAGATATCCCGAATGCAAAATTCAAGTTATTTACCCAGCAGACTCGATTCGAATAACAAACGCGTCAATGCAAAATACTGTGAGTATAGGGCAGCGTAAGTATACCAGCAGCTCCTTGAACGACGATATGGGTTGAGGAAGAACACTGTTCGGACCAACAGGGGTGAGAAATATAACTCGCCACACGCGTTCCGTGCACCCTCGATCACCTTGCCGCAATCATCGACATGCAGGCTGCTGCAAGGGCCCCAGGAAGTTCACAACCTCCCGTGAAGATCTACAATGCCGTATATTCCTCAGTCCAGGTTTATATCATCCTTTGGCAAGTTGCGGTTTCATGGCTAATATATCGTCGCGTCATGATACAGGTTTATGAATGCATGGTTCGAGGGATTGCCGTCATGCGTCGCAGGAACGACTCCTTCGTGAACGCGACACAGATATTGAAAGTTGCTGGCGTAGACAAAGGCCGCAGAACGAAAATACTCGAGAAAGAAGTGTTGCCAGGCAAACACGAGATAGTGCAGGGTGGGTACGGAAAATATCAAGGGACATGGTGAGCCATGGCAAACCACGCAGAAACACGCGTTAAATCTGGTTTTGATATGTTTTTGGTTGCAGGATACCTCTTGAGCGAGGCCGAGATATCGCACTCCAGTACGGAGTCGCGCCTTTATTGTCACCGCTATTCGACTTCCAGCCAAGTACGAATTCATTGGGCGCTTTGCCTGTTAGCACTTCTACAGGTGCAGCGTCTCCTCGTCCACTTTCTGCGTCGTCATCATACTCAGGTATAGGGATGACTGGAAATTATGCAGGCCCTGTGCCGTCTTCCTTGGCGCCACCACCTATTATGCCTGGTTCTGCCCTTCGTTTGCTTAATCAAGGAAGAGCTCAAGGACTCTTTACTCCTACTACTGCAGGCTCATCGGCTCTTGCCCAGGCCCGAGCCTCTGGCTTCGCATCTCCTGCTCCATTCCCAGCAAACTCCTTAAGTCAATCTCCTCACCCATCGCAGACACCACCCCCTGCTAGCCTAAAGCGGAATAGGTCTGAAGCTGACGTGGATGGTATCGGAGGGACGCAGCCAGGTACGCAATTTTATGTGATACATCTATAGCATCTTATCATCTCTATAGGCTTTATTCAGCATGATTCTTTGCGGCCATCTTCCACGGATGCCCCACTTAATGGCGAGGACAATCCCTCGCCAGCTAAACGCATGCGTGCAGATGGAGGGATCCAGGATTCGGCATTGTGGCCATCTTTCCGGACACAATCGAATATCTCAGTCACCAATACAAATCCACAACAGCCTTTCAACGGTGCCCATCAAGGAGGTTCAATCTCTGTCATCAATGGTGTAGCTCCGAAAGACGATCATAGAACACGATTTTCATCCAAACCGATACTACTGCGTTCTGGCCAGTCGATCGCGAACCATAAAGATAGCCGAAAAACAACTGTACTGGCTGCTATCTGTCAACGAGACGATCCCAGCCCTATTCTTGACCTTCTCCGTGAAATTTCCTTTGATCCAGCAAATGTGGAACCAACAAGTTTACCAGAAGTTGACATCGTCCTGGATGATCAAGGTCACACGGCATTACATGTCGCCGCTAGCCTTGGACGATTGGAAATTGTGAACATCCTGATCAGTAATGGAGCAGATGTTCATCGGGGCAATTTTCTTGGCGAGACACCTCTAATAAGGGCTTGTATCGCTACAAGTGCTGCAGACCACCAATGTTTCAACCAGCTTCTACGTGCTCTGCATTATTCCATTCGCACTGTTGACACTGCAAGAAAATCAGTCCTACATCACATTGTCTCTTTAGCTGGTGTTAAAGGACGTGCCTTCGCCGCGCGATACTATCTTGACGAAGTCTTTCTATATATTGCAAAGGAGGAGGCGGGAGATTTTAGGTCTATTGTCGACCTCCAAGATGAACATGGGGATACTGCTCTGAATATCGCAGCAAGGGTCGGGAACCGTAGCCTTGTGAAAACTTTGGTGGATGTTGGAGCAAACCGCATTTTACCCAACAAACTGGGTTTAAGGCCTGGGGACTTCGGTGTTGAAACTGAGGTGTGATCTGCATATTCTTTCTAATCAACTATTATGCTGACATCGCCTCAGGAACTCAGTGGCGGTCCTCGTCCCGAAGATATCTTATCTTCAATTCGATCAGGACCCACAGCACCTGTACAAAAGAGTCAGGATGTCATAGCTGGTCAGTTTTATGAGTGCTCGGTGGCTAAAATTTTAATCTCATACACTCATAGATATGACCTCCATGATTCAAAACCTTAGTCACGAATTCCAGGTGGAAATCAAAACAAAACAAGATGCCCTTGACGTCAGTCAGGCCCACCTACGCGCAGCCACCCGCGAACTTTCTGAACAGCGGAAGCAAATTCAGACCTGGCAAAGCCGATGCGGTGAACTAGATCAGATCAGTCAACGCGTTCGGAATGTACAGAAAGCCTTCTCTGAGGAAGACCAATTCGATTGGACTGGAAGGACTGATTTGGGGGGTAACGATGCGCGTGAAACTGGTGGTCCTGCATTTCAATACAGGGGTACGGCATCGACGATGATTGGTGTTGCAGGAACCGTCGATATATCCTTTAGTGTGGATTCAGAGCCGCCTTTGCCTGCGCAGGATTCTGTGGCAGCCCTGATCAAGTTGAGGAGAATGAAAATGTGGCATGTCCGCATGGAAGAACTAGTCAAAGCAAGGCTGAAGGGTCTTCAAGGTGCAACCGCCGAAAAAGAGTACCAATGCAAGAAAATTGTTGCCTTGTGCACTGGCCTGCCGGTCGATAAGGTCGAAGAAGTGGGATATGTTTTTTGATCTGATTGTGGATATTGATTTCTCCTTTTTCAGATGCTCGAAAATTTGGTTATTGCTGTGGAGAGTGAATCACAAATTGTTAACCTTGGCCGAGTATCTGGTTTTATGCAAAAGGTTCGTGATGGCATTATATAGTATCATCCTGCTATTTCCCATTTTATATAATGGTTTACGCCACCAATGGTATATCTTCTGGGGCAAAGAGCTGGAAATTTCGGTTATATGTTCCTGACGCAAGCATGTTCCCATCGCTGGTTATGTCAACAGACATGACTTTATCAGCGTCAACGGTCAATTGTTTTAAAAGTTGCCAATCATCAGCACTCCAAATCTTCACCGAGCCGTCATAACCTGCGCTTGCAAAAAATAACCCTGGGCGATATTTCCATTCATCGTCAGTATAGGCGAACTCCTCAAGAGAATCACGATTTTCTCCTCCATTTTCGTCGTCTGGGTTGGTCATCTTGATGTCCGAAGACGAGGGCTTTAATTTGAAATACAGATCATTAGCTGTAAAGAATCGGACTTCAGAAACGTTGGAGAGGTGAGCAGGGATCGTGTAGACAGCGTTCAGAGACCGCAAGTCCCAAATTCGAATGGTCGCATCACCGCTTCCTGTGGCTATCTGATATCTGTTTTGCTACGAATTAGTATGGCAGGTAGTAAAAATGACTGAACTAACCCTGTTGGAGAAAATGCCATCGAAAGTACTGGTTGGACATGGCCATCAAGGACCATAGCTGTCCTTCCTGTACGCAAGTCCCAAACGCGGCCAATGGCGTCCAACCCCCTGCAGAATGAATCCATCTCACATAATAAAGGACATAAGATCTTGCACTTACCCTGACGCAACCAGAGATCCATCATTCTGAAAGTCGATGGAATAAACTTCTTTCGAGTGGCCCTCTTGCAAAAGAAGTTCTTTGCAAGTATTTACGTCCCATAATCGCCAGGTGGTGTCAAAGCTCGCGCTGCCGACATACTGTCCAGAAGGATGAAATGCAACTCGGCAGACGCGGTTTTGATGACCCCGTAGCACGGCTATGGGTGACTCACTAATATTCACAAAATATCAACCGGGACAAAGACGGTTAAACACCGAAAACTCACCTCTTCATTGACCAAATATTGATGTTTCCTTCCCCGCCACCACTGACAAGGTTGACAGCGTCCTCGCTCTGGGAGATAGTCGCCTGAGGATGCCAAGCTACGCCTCCTACGCGATCTGTATGGCCGCGTAACGCACGAATAGATGTACATGCAGGAACATTCCATAGTTTCACAGTTCCCGACCAACTCCCAGTTGCGAGAATTTGATTATTAGGAGAGAATCTGACTTGAGAAACTGGCCGCTCATCACCGATTTGTGAACCTAGGTTGGAGAATTTCTGCATCATATCCGCGTTACCATCGAAGTGGTAACCCAAATGTATTGACATACTTTGACTTGGCCGAATACCTTTTTACGGATGTCAACAATGCGCCCTAGTTCCAATTTACTGTCCAGTTGCTGCTGAGCCATTCGATTTTGAGCTCTGACAGAAGATATGTAAAGTATTGTAAGCACCTTGCCTGAAACCTAGCAGGATAGATCCAACCTAGGAAGTGAGAACTCTGCTATCTTTCTTCGTGCTTCCAAGAGATCGAGAGAGCCGTATGTATAAAATTCTTCTTCCTAGATTATGTTAGCGAAAAATAATTTGGTATTGAAGATAAACATACATTTTCACTTTCAGAGGAGGATTCCTGGTCGAGTTGCATCCCCTCATCCCCCCGAGCGGCCTGAATCTGGGAAAGCACATAACTCAGACGTTCGCGTCTATCTGCGGCCTGTGAACAGTTTGTAATTTGGACAACATAGAAGAAATTCTACGCACACGTTCCCCAAAGAGCGTAATGGGTTCACCGATTTCCCTCAGACGTGCCTTAACGCGATTGTCGTCCGTTGGAACAGCGAGGTTTCTGGCCCTTTTCTTTCTTTCGAGTTCGTCGAGACGAACCTGGTTTTCTTGTCTGGCCCGCTCGGATGCCATGTAACTGCCATCTTCCATTAAATTCTCTAAGGTGAGGTCTGGCATTTTGAATCTGTAAGATGATGGTGGGAGTTTGCTTGGGCACTCGAAACCAAATAGAGGCGTATTGAATTTTGACAATTATTGAATATTCACATATACAGTGACATTGTAGACCTGAATACGATGGGGAATTAATAGAATACAACATACAATAGAGAGGCTAGAGCAACTTGACATTTGTCGGATCATGTGAATAAATCCCTTAGTTGTACTCAGTAGCCTAGTAACACAGAAACTTTATTTCTTCCCTTCTTCCACATCCAATGTTTTCATCGTCGTCGAGCACGTCGCTTCCAATAGGCCAACACCCCCTCCTCACTGCCGATCAGAACCCAAACAAGCCCCGTCCTGATGATTGTGCGCCCAGCTTTGCTGTTGGATCTCAACGCTAACCCCTCCTTTTAAGACGTCTACTTTGAGAGATCTACAGCAGATTTCAGCACAGATGCCGTTGCTAGATCGACAGCTGCCAAACTCAAGCTCGAGTCCTATTACAAGGTTGCTGTTGACTCTGCAATAGAGCGCAATGCCAGGTGAATGCAGCCTGCTACATTTGAGTTTTGCTAGACGTGCTGACATTCGCAAGGCGAATTGAAATGGAAACAAGAATATCCCAACTGCGTACCGAAGATGCCAAGGACCGTGAAATACGCAAATACACCAAGACTGAATCCCAGCATCTACGACTACGAAGAACCAAGATTAAGTTGTCGGATTTCCGCACTGTCAAAGTCATCGGCAAGGGAGCATTTGGAGAGGTTTGTTTCCCGTATATCCACCACCACTTTGTGTCGCCTCACCCTTTCAACGTAGGTTCGTTTGGTACAAAAGGTGGACACTGGGAAGGTATACGCCATGAAGAGTTTGCAAAAGTCGGAGATGTTGAACCGAGATCAGGTCAAAACTTGCCAAGTATCGAAGTTTGTCCACTCACATTACCCTACAGCTTGTTCATGTCCGAGCAGAACGTGATGTCCTGGCCGAATCAACGTCTGCCTGGGTTGTGCAGTTGTTTTATTCCTTTCAGGACCCACTCTACCTCTATCTTATCATGGAGTTCTTACCTGGTGGGGATTTGATGACTATGTTAATGAAATATGATTACTTCTCCGAAGACGTCACAAGATTCTACATGGCAGAATGTATTCTTGCTATTGAAGCCGTTCATAATTTGGGTTACATCCATCGGTGGGTCCCCATTACCATCATACATTGAGCTCACTGATTCGTGATTGGTTGTTAGAGATATTAAGCCGGACAATATTCTTATTGACAAAGCCGGTCATTTGAAGTTGTCCGACTTTGGGTTGTCGACAGGTTTGCATAAGGCATCCGATGGTGAATATTATAAACGATACTTGGAACAAGAGAAAACCAGGAACGCGGCGAGGAACAGTGTTCAGGTCAACCCAATCAATCTCACAATGAGTCGTGAACAAATTGCGACATGGAAGGCAAACAGACGGAAACTAGTATGTGCTAACCAGTCAGATTTGCGAAGATAATCGAGAATGTCATTTAGGCATATTCAACTGTCGGAACCCCTGACTACGTGAGTTGTCCTGTCCTTATCGTCAAGCTAGTTAATTATTTTTGTATACCGCCAGATTGCTCCAGAAGTTTTCTTAATGAGAGGTTACGGTAAAGAATGCGACTGGTGGTCGTTGGGTGCTGTTTTCTTTGAATGTCTTATCGGACATGCACCCTTCTGTTCCGAAGAACCTGGAGATACGTACAACAAAATTGTCGACTGGCCAACTTGGCTGTGTTTTCCGGAAGAACTGCACATCTCTCTGGAAGCTGAAGATCTCATCCGAAGGTCAGTGGAGATGCGCACCGGATTGCCACGTCTTATCATCTCTCATAGGATGATAATCTGGGCTGAATACCGATTGAATGTTAACCAAATCAAGGGGCATGCGTTCTTCCATGGCGCGGACTGGTCCACCATTCGACAGATTCGTCCACCTTTTGTCCCGCGCTTGCAATCAAGCACAGATACATCCTACTTCCCAACAGACGATCTCACTGACGTACCGGTTCAGGTCGAGAAAGTTGAAGCCGTTGGTGCAGAGCAGGATTTGGCATTCTTGGGGTATGTAGTCTACTCCTCTCAAAAATTATATTTAATTCTTATTTTCTTGCAGGTTCACATTTAAACGCTTCATTGGCGGAGTTCAGGCTTCTGGTTGAGCCAATCGAGTTGCTCTGCATCTCCATTGATCTCTCTATCATTAAATTCCCACTATAAACCCAAAAAAAATTCCTGGATTTTTTCGACTCATTAAAATTAATGTCAATGTATGGATTTCGAATTATTTTCAGTTTTCAAAGACTGCACTTGACCTCCTAGCAGTGGAGTTGTCGCGGAAACACCACAGCATACGGATCCTAATGTATCTGGAAACTTCGTTCACAAATTATGGACGTTTGCAACTCTGGATCACCCTGGTTCGAACTTTAAATGACACAGCAAGAAAGGGCGTTGAAAGGCATGGGACACTCTTCTTCTCTGGGTTAGCTGCCTGTTCCCATTGGCTTACTTCCCCGTTCTTTTCAATTCCCACCTCAGTGTAGGCAAATAATTCTCTTGATGAGTCACTGATGTCTTCATAAATTGCAATCTCGAACAGTACACGTGTGGCGGCGGTTAAGTATTGGCACTGGCATGTTTCTTTCCTTTTGACCCTTTTCAATGACATCTCCTCGTCATCAGTTTCTACGAGCTCATGCCATTTGAACCAGGGTATTACTGTATAGTTCGAACATCTAACGGGCAGAAAAAACCCACATTGTCCGAGTCATTAAACATTTATTTCGCACGTTTCAAAACAGTATTCCCTACATCTAGGAGCCCATCAACCTTTTATCGTGCTTGTCCACACTTCCGAGGTTCCGGACTATATTTACCTTCATGGGCACTCGGCCAATGTCGACGCGGTCTGTCAGATCCACACATTACAATTTCGAGAGCTGCGCTGCTGAGATATCCCATAGGCCCAGTAATTTTTAAAGACTGATTAACATTTTATTTATTTATTTTGGCTGCGCTGAATCCTGATCCTTCTCAAGAGGTTTACTTGGAAATCGTATAGAAAACGGAATTCTCTTGAATGTGTAATTCTCAAGATTTGCGAGTCTCCAGACCTTGCGCACAATCATTTGAAGTGAATTTTTGATTTGATTCATAATGGACCATCTTCTGATGATTCAACAAACAAGGCAAATTGGTACAATACAATACAATCACTCAATAAAAAATAATTTACACTACAATAATCTCCAAGAACGAAATTTAAAAAAAAGAAAAGCAGTTACAAAAAGGTAAAGTAAAAAAAAAAGTAAAGTAAAAAACGTGTTCACCACGAAGGTCCATCTTGTCCGTCATTTCTCGGCCTTCGAGGCCACCCAGAATCTCGCTGAGTCCTGAAATCCCGTTCTTGATGACCGTCACCGCGACCTCTGCCACGACCACGACCACGGGTCTGTCCCCCCCGCCAACCTCTGTCACCCCCTCCACGATCACCCTGATCATGCGACAGTGCAGGCCGGTAGTCACGATCGTACCCACCAGATCTATCGTATTCTTTTCGGTCCGGACCATGATCGTAACGTGGAGGTGAATGGGGGGAATTATGAAGCGGAGGTGGTTGGAAAGGAACATTAGGGGGTGGGAAGTTAAAGGGGAATGGGGGTGGCTGCTGAGGAAGCCAAGTTTGGAGAGGTACAGACGGTGGTGGCCCGTGCAATGAGAAAGGAGGTTGGGTGACTTGTGGGGCCATGGGTACCTGTAGTGTTCTTAGAATATTTTGAATTTGATCCGGGGTTAATGAGGCCACTTCAGAGGCCAAAGCAGGATTCGGAAATTGGGACATCGTGGGTACGCCCCCAGGTTGATGAAGAAGTGCAGCTGGAGAAGGTTGAACGACAGGTAGAGGGTGTGAAGGCTGAGTGGGCGGTGGAGTAAGCTTGCCTTTGTTCAGAATCCACACCCCGATGAGGTAGTCCTTGGAGCGGATTTTCGGAAGCTTAAGGTCATCCAGAAGTTCAACGAATTCAGGAAGGGTGTCTGTCTGAGGCAATGGGACCATGTACAGCTCCC
>Ga0307507_10009542_pt1 | contig 12875 bp, 15 predicted proteins | sample 7_EM_MG_FD_207223 | JGI IMG/M metagenome (GOLD analysis project Ga0307507, IMG submission 207223) | Populus trichocarpa ectomycorrhiza microbial communities from riparian zone in the Pacific Northwest, United States - 7_EM | ecosystem: Host-associated > Plants > Roots > Unclassified | place... | reverse complement strand
GCGGATGCTCGTCTTGGCGGTCTTCGGTGCGGTACTCGCGGCGGCGATGCAACGCAACTTTGCGGCCGCCGTGCTCGTGCCCTTGCTCGGGGCATCGCCGCTGCTCTTGGCGCTGCACGCACGCGCGGAGCGGGCGAAGAAGATTTCCGAGCAACTGCCCGATGCCCTCGAGATGATGGCGCGTGCCGTGAAAGCGGGCCACGCGCTTCCCGTCTCGTTCAAATTCGTCGCGCAGGAGTGCTCTCCGCCCATTGCGAGCGAATTCGCCAAGGCCTACGAGCAGCAGAACCTCGGACTTTCGTTGGAGGCAGCCGCGCACAGCATGACGGAGCGTGTGCCCGGGTGCATGGACCTGAAGCTCCTCGCCGTGGCCATTCGGATTCAGAACGAGACCGGTGGAAACCTCGTCGAAGTGCTGGAGCGCATTGCCGAGACGATGCGCGACCGCTTCAAGTTCCAATCGAAGCTGCGCGCCCTCACGGCGGAAGGGCGCATTTCTGGGGTCATCCTCGGCGCATTGCCCGTGGTGGTGGCGTTTCTTCTCTCGGTCACGAATCCGAATTACCTCACCGAATTGGGCCACGGCCTCGGCCGCGCCATTTTGGCTTGCGGCATCGTGCTCTGGGCAGGCGGCATCCTGTGGATCCGCCAATTGACGAAGGTGGCATACTGATGGACGCCGTCGTTCTCGTGGGGGCGAGTCTCGCGTGCGTGTCCACCGTTGCGGCGGTGGTCGGGGTGCGCGCGGTGGTCACTGGGCCGCGCGATGCGGTGCTCGAGCGCGCGCAGCGCATGACGAGTGTGCCGGATCCGGAGGCCACCGTCATCACGGTGAAGGAGAAGTCCGTCTGGGCGGCCTTGCTGGCTCCGCTGGGTGGCGTCGCGCGCTCCAAGCAAGAGGACGAGACGTCGCGCATGCGCAAGGTGCTTTTGCACGCGGGTTTCCGTGGCGCGCGCACGCTGGAGACGTTTCTCGGTGCCAAGGTCGCGTTGGCGCTGGCGCTTGGCGGGGGCCTTCTTCTGGCAGGCTCCATGTTGCCGGCGCCGGTGCCGGGGGTGCGTGGGCTGGCCGTGGTGCTGCTGTCCGTCGGCTTCTACGCGCCCAATGCTTGGTTGCGCGGCCGCGTGCAAACGCGGCAAACCGCCTTGATTCGTTCACTGGCCGACACCATCGATCTGCTGGTCACCTGCGTGGAAGCCGGCCTCGGGCTGGACGCCGCGCTCGCGCGCATTGCCAAGGAAGTCGAGCTTTCCGCTCCGGAGCTCTCGTCCGAGCTTCGCCAGACCACCATGGAAATCCAGGCTGGCGTCGCCCGCAGCGCCGCATTCCGCAGGCTCGCCGAGCGCACTGGCGTCGACGAGCTGCGGGCCCTTTCGGCCATCGTCATTCAGACGGAGATGTTCGGCACGCCCATCGGCCGCGCGCTCCGCACCCACGCCTCGTCGATGCGCACCCGACGCGCGCATCGCGCCGAAGAAAAGGCGGCCACCGCCAGCGTGAAAATGATGCTCCCGCTCATCGTGTGCATTTTGCCGTCGCTGTTCTCGATCATTCTCGGCCCTGCCATCGTCCGCATCGTCACCTTGCTCGGCCCGGCCCTGAACCACCCGTCATGAAACATGGCCTTCTCGACCTCGCCGAGCGCATCCTGGTTCTCGTCCTGTACGGTGCCCTCGTCGTGCGCATCATCGACTCCATGCGGGCCGACGGCTTCGGGCTCGGCAACCTGCTCCTTTTGCCCTCCGAAGGACTCGTCTTCCTCTTCATTCTCTTGCGACGGCGGGCACGCCACGTGTCAGCCCGCCCGCGCGACTGGGCCCTCGCGCTGGCCGCCACCACGGCACCCATGCTCGTGCACGCGAGTCCCGAGCGGGCGGTCATCCCGGAGTTCTTTGCCGCCTTCCTCCTTTTAGTGGGTACGCTCGTTCAATTGCACGCAAAAGTGGTTTTGGGCCGCAGCTTCGGGTGCGTTCCCGCCCATCGCGGTTTGAAGGAATCGGGCCCGTATCGGCTGGTTCGGCACCCCATGTATGCCGGGTACATGCTGAGCCATTTTGCCTTTTTCGCCATGAATGCCAGCGCGTGGAATGCCGCGCTGTATGTGTTTTGCACCCTCCTTCAGATCCCACGGCTCGCGTCCGAAGAGCGCCTGCTCGGGCATGACGAAGGTTATGTAAGGTACCGCGCGCGTGTGCGGCATCGATTGATTCCGGGAGTCTATTGAGAAATGTCCCTCATCGGCCTCGTGAGCAAAAGCAGTATCTTTGCCCGTGCCTCCGGCTCGAAAAATGCTTGGGGCTTCGCCGTCCAAGAGGAGGCAAAGGATCGATGGGCCGTCTCGGCCGCATGCACGGGCGGCGTTCTCGCCGTCGGTCGCGGGTGCGGTGAGTGGACGGTCTCCAGCGACGACGTGCGACATTCGTCGTTCCCCTCGAGTGCCGTCACGGGGCACGTGGTCATTGCCGCGACCAACGCGCCCGACGGTGAGATCCGCATGATGCGCTCCTCCCCGTGGCTCTTCGTGTACGAAGGCACCATCGTCGCCAACGACGCGCTTTGCAGTGCGCTCGACGCCACGTGGTTCGTCCGCCGCGGCGAGGGACGAGGCCCGGGCGAGCTCATTTTTCGCCATATCATGTCCTATCTGCCGGCCATCGAAACACCGAGCACCCGCGGCGTGGCGATGACCGCCATCACCGAGGATCTGCACCGCCTGCGCTGCTTGGGCACGCTGTCCTTTCTCTGCTCCAACGGCTCGAATTTGTACGCCTACGCCTCCGGCCGCGCCCTCGCGTTCTCGAACGACGCCGACGCCATGTGGGTCGGCTCCCCCGGCACCGTCTCCCCCGAGCCCACCGCCGAACAGCTCCCCGACGGCGTACTGCTCGCATTGAACGCGCAAATGCACGACCCGAGACTCGACTCCGCGACCTCGAGCTCGTGAGCCTTCTCGGCCGTGTAAACGCAGGGATTGAACAGGGAGATGGGGAGGCGGGGAGGGTGTCGGTCTCTTTGCTCCGCGAAATGGGCTCGGATGTCCAACTCACCGCCGCATGCGGCTCATCCGCCTGCCCCATTGCACGAGGGCGATGGCGCACAAAGACGCGGGCGCGAGCGTGAGCAACGTACCCATGGCAATGGCGAAAGCTTGCCCGCCCGTGCGCACGATGAGCGTCGCCACGGCCAGGAGCGGAAGGGCGGTGAGCACGCCGAACGATCCCAGGTCCGTCCACCGCGGACGGACTGAAAGCCCGAGCCGAATGCGCTCGAGGCACCGCGGGTGATAGTCCAGCCGGCGCTCCAATGCGGCGCGACCTTCGTCGCTCGAACAACGACCCACCCCGAGCGCAATGGCCTGTTCTGCAATGTGCTCCTCGCTCCAGGGCGTCTTCCACGCAAGCTCCTCGACGGAGGTGCGCCAGGCGTGGCGCGCCGCAAAGGCCCATTGTGCATACGTGGGGTCCTTGCGAAGAATCGACTCGACGGCGCTCGTCGTTTCGAAGAACGACCGCCAGTCCATCTCCGCGAGGCGCTGCAGCGCGCGCACGGAGCGCTCGACACCGCGCACCGGCGACAAAGACACCATGCCGACGGCTGGCTCGTCGTCGCCCTTTTCGATGGCCCTCAATTGACGCAGAAAGCTCACCAGCACCCGAAGTACGGAGTGCCGCAGCATGGTCGGCAGCGCCCACAGCTCGGCGCTGGTGATCGGTGCTACCTCTTGATACGCGCGCACGAAACGCTGCAGTGGCCCAGGCTCCAGCTCCACGTGTGCGGCCACCACGAACGCGGTGGCGACGACCTCGATGCGCACCCACCCGCTCTCTCCGTCGTACGTCCATCGCGGAAGCCGCTCCGCGAGCTCGGGCGGCAGCTCGGAAGCGATCTGACGGGCTGCCCCGCGGATCAAATCATAATTGCGCAGAAAACACTCCGCGGCTTTCTCGACGCCGCGCGCCGGCTTGCCCTCGAAGTACGAGCGCGCCTGGGCGAGCTTCGCCTCCAACGCGTCGAACTCGGGTGCGCCGAAGCCGTCCGCGCGACCCACGGTCGCGTGCATTTTGGCCAATGCCCGCGCATCGGCTTCGAAGCCTGGAAACTGCGACTCGCCATAACGCCACGTCACTTCGATCACGGTGCCAATGCATCTACAAAAAGCTCGCCAGCATTCTCTCGCCGCGGGGCCCTGGAAGTTCGATCCACGTGTCGGAATACCGAGTGACCAGCACGGATGTGAGCGGTACCAGCGATGCCGCGGGGCGCCTCGAATCCGTCGGCGCAGACGCGCTCGCGCTGCTCTTTTCTCCCGTCGAACGCGTGGCACTCGAATTGCGAATACCTCGCTTCGGAAAGCATGCACACCCCAGCTCCAAACGGGATTCTCATTGCCACCCTCTGTTGCGGAATTATCGCCGTCGCTTTTTGGGACTTTCGATATCGCAAAATTCCTAACGGTCTTCTTTTCGTCATGATGGCCGCCGGGCTCGCCCATGCCACCGTCGCCGGAGGTCATCACGGCGCTACGGCGTCGCTGCTTGGCGCGGCGGCCGGCATCGTTCTGCTGGTTTGGCCCTGCGATCGCGGCCTCGTCAGCATCCGGGACGTCAAACTGCTTGCGGCCATCGGCATGTGGGTCGGCGTCGCCGGCGCCGTGCGCATCCTCGTCATGAGCGCCATGATCGGCGGACTCTTGGCCTGTGCCCTCGTGATGCGTCTTCCTCGTGAGCATCGCGCCGAGGTGCGTAGAAACATCGCCACCTTCGCGCGCACCGGCTCGCTCCTGCTTCCTCTGCACGGTGGCCTCGACGATCCCCGAGGCGTTCCGTTCGGATTCGCGCTTACGGCAGCGGCCATGTGGGTGCTCCTGTACGAAGCCCGATGGACACTTTGAAACGGGGTTTCCTCGCCTTCGCGTGTGTGACCCTTCTATGGTCGCGACCGGCGATGGGCGAGCCGACGGCACTCCGCATCAGCCACGAGATGACCTCGTCGCGCGAGCTCTCGTTGGAGGTGGGGCAAAATCGCCTTCTCGAAACGTCGTCGGCGCTGGGCCGCGTCTCTGTGGCCAACCCCGACGTGGCCGATCTGAAGGTCATCACCAACACGCAGCTTTTGCTGACCGCGAAAAGCGTGGGCGATACCTATCTTACCGTCTGGGACAAATCCGACGTGCCGCTGGTGCTCTCGCTCCACGTGTCGCGAAATCTCGATGCCCTGCAAAAGCAGCTCAAAGAGCTCTTTCCCACCGAGGACATCACCGCGTCGTCCGCCGGAGATCTCGTCGTCCTCTCCGGCGAAGTCTCGGACATCCGCATCCCCGAGCGGGCACTCGCCGTGGGGCGCCTGCACGCCAACAAGATTGCCAATCAGATCAAGGTGCGCGGCAACCACCAGGTGCAACTCGAGGTGAAGTTCTCCGAGGTGTCACGCACCGGGTTGCGCGAAATGGGGTTCAACTTTTTCCACAACAATGGTGACCGCGTGGGCGGTATGTCCGGCCCCTCGCAGCCGCTGGGCGGTTTTGCGAACGCCGCGCCCAATCGCGTGCCAGGCGCCGACGTCCCGGGTGTCCCCGCCGTGTACCCCGGTGGGCGAGTGGATGCGTTTTCGCTCTTCTTTTCGGGGTTGTCGCAATTCCCGTTTTCCGCCGTGCTGTCGCTCCTCGAGCAAAATGCCCTGGCCAAAACGCTCGCCGAACCGACCCTCGTTTCGATGACCGGGCAGGAAGCACGTTTTCTCGCCGGCGGCGAATTCCCCATTCCGCTGGCCTCGGGATTCGGCACCGTGCAGATCACGTACAAGAAATTCGGTATTCAACTCGTCTTCACGCCGACGGTTCTCTCGGATGGGCTCATCAATTTGAAGCTCGCCACCGAGGTGTCCGAAATCGATCCCTCGGTGGGCGTGCAAATTGGCGGTTTCACCGTGCCGGGCCTGAGCTCGCGCCAGAGCGACACCACGGTGCGCATGCGCGATGGCCAGAGCTTCGCGATTGCAGGCCTCCTTTCCGATCGGTCGCGCAATTCGATGTCCAAGGTTCCCTGGCTTGGCGATCTTCCCGTTTTGGGAACCCTCTTCCGCTCTTCGCAATTCCGTCGCGACGAGACGGAGCTTCTCGTCGTCATCACCGCGCGTCTGGTGCAACCTCTGGGCGCCCGCATGGCGCCGGTGATGCCGGGGGCAGGTGAGGTCAACGATCCCGACGATTTTTCTCTCTTCGTGCTCGGCCGCACGTCGCAGAACCCGAGCCATCCTCCTTCGCGGGGCGAGGCCATCTCCGTGCCCGAACACCACTTGGGGGGTCCGGCAGGACAGGTGGGGTACATTCGATGAATCGTTATTTGCCCATGCTGTTCGTCGCGGCCACTGCGTTGGGGTGCACGCAGACCACGACGACGAACGCACCGCCGGACAAGATGGTGGTCAATGGTCAGGCCCTGCGAAAAGAATTGGCCTTCGCCCTGGCCAGCCACCACGAGTGGTCGGCGGCCGCGCGCCAGTTGCTGCAGCTCATCGCGCAGCACCCGAACGATCCAGAGCTGCACGTGCTGATTGGAACGGTGTACCGCGAGCAGGGGCTGTTCGAGCAGGCAGAGCGCTCGTACGCCACCGCCATTCGCCTCGACCCGAAGAATGCGGGCGCCTTTGCGGGGCGCGGCATCTTGCGCGAGGTGCGCGGCGATGCGGGGGACGAAGCCATTCGCGATTTCCTAGTGGCCATTGGATTGCGGCCCAACGAAGGGGCGTATTCGAACAACCTAGGGGTCGCGTTCTACGTGCGCGGTCGCTACCCGGAGGCGGAGGCTGCCCTTCAGGAGGGGCTCCAGCACGAGCCGTTTTCGCGGCGCATGCGCAACAACCTCGGTTTCGTCTATGCGAAGCTTCGGCAATTCGACCGCGCCAAACGCGAATTCGAACATGGCGGAAGCTCCGACGAAGCGGCGAACAACTTGGGATTCGCTTTGGAGCAAGCCGGCGACGCACGCGGAGCCTGCGCCCACTACCGGGAGGCCGCCGCGGAGAATCCGCTGCTCCGTGCGGCCACGGAGAACATCCGGCGCGCCTGCCCGGAGGAAGCGAAGGCACCATGAGGCATCGCTGGAACTGGGGCGCCGTGGCGCTGGTTCTTGGTGCGATTTGCGGCGGGTGCGACCGAACGCACATGAGCTCGCACTTCGGGGAAGCCAACCGCGAGGCGTTTCGCGCGCAGGTCATCGACCTCGACGCGGGCAATGGCACGAAGCCCAATCCGCCGCTCGATCCGGAGGAGGCGGCGTCCATCGCGCGTGGCCTCTCGAAATCGCTGACCCCTCCGGCCGCGGCGGGCGCCGGCTACCGCGATCCCATTCTCGTGGTGCCGCAGGCGACCGCGGGCGCAGCGCCTGCACCGGATCCCGGGCGATGAGCGGACGTGTGCGAAGCCGGGTCGGACAGCGCGGGACCATCTCGGTGTTCTTCGCATTGCTGCTCGTTTTCGTTCTTGGCGCCATCACCGCGATGGCCGTCGACATCGGCCATCTTTGGCTCGTGCGCAGCCAATTGCAAAACGCCGCCGACGCGGCCGCGCTGGCAGGCGTTCGCGACCTCAATGGGGTATCCACGCAGTACCCATTTGCCATCAGCGCGGCCCGTAACTACGGCAGCGCCAACGACGCCGACGGCACGCACGCCGATATCGACCCGGGCGACGTCGTGCTCGGGCGGTGGGATATGACGAACAAGACCTTCGCCCCGACGTTGCTGCCTTCTTATGCCGTGAACGCGGTCCAGGTAACCGCTCGGCGCACGGCGGCGACTGGCAATGCCGTCGATATGTATTTCGCCCAGCTCCTTGGCATCGGCTCGCAGGACGTGACGGCGCAGGCCATCGCCGTCGGCGGCGGACCGAGTTCGACGTGCGGTTTCGTCATGACCCTTCCAAGCTGCAGCGTTTTGGATGCCTTTGGAAATCTGAATTGCAGCGCGTCGCTCACGTTCAATTCCAATGGAAACAACGCCGCATTCACCCTTCTCACGCTAACCGTACCGAATACGCCGGACCTCGAGTGTGCCCTGGGTTGCACGTTGAAGTCGATGCTGCACATCGAATTGCCGCTTTTGTCCTGCACGTGCTCCACGAACAATTGCATGCCGACGTCGGCGAAAACGCAAATTGCCATTTCCAACGGTAACAATCTGTCGGGAACGATGATTCAATTCATCCTGCTGGCGCTCGCCGCGGCACCCAGTGGGATCGACGTGGATCTGCCGGTGTTCGACGTTCCGCTCTGTCCGGCAGGCAACTTGTCCAGCATTCAAACCGTCGTGGGCTACGTGCGAACACGCATCACGGGGGCGACGGCGGCACCCAAGAAGTCGATTACCATGTCGCTCCAGTGCTCGAGCACGAGCAACGCGCGACCCGCGCAGAACTTCTACGGGATGAAGTCCACCGCGGTCTACCTGGCCCGATGAATCCGGTATTCGCGCGATGGCGGCCAAGTTCGTGGTCGTCTTCGCCAAGCCAAGCCAAGCCTTTCCGGTAGGCCTTCCCGCGCGGCTGTCGGCGTGGGGTGTCATCGGCTATGATCGGTTGCAGTTTTCGCCGCAGGGGTACACCGGTTGCTCGTGAGGATGACACCTTGATTCAGACACGGCTCGCAACGCTCTACGTCAGACTCTTCGCGCAAATGCTGCCGGCCACCCTGGTCACTCCAGCGATTCGTCCATTGTTCGTCAGTCATCACGCAGGCGACGAAGGTGCCATGCACGCGTTCATGGCGATGAACATGCTGGGTGGCGCGATCGGTGCACCGCTGCTCGGTCGTGCCGATGACGCGTTGGGAAACCGGCGTGCGTTGCTCGTTCTTCTCACGTTCGTGGACGCGCTGCTGCTGGGGGCGTTCGCGTTGCACGTGCCCACGCCTGTGTTGTTGTTGCTCAGGACGGTCGAGGGGGCGGCACACGTGGGTGCGGCGTCCATTCTCATGGGAGACGCCGCGGTGTACTCGAAGACCCACGGTGGGCGGGTCATGGGCATGGCCGCCATGGCGGTGGTGCTGGCGATTGCGTGCGGAAGCTTCTTCGGGGGTCTGCTCTTGACCGTCGACGCACGCATGCCCTTCGTCGTGGCCGGCCTGCTCGCGTTGCTCGTCGCGCTGACCACGCGCGAGCGTCCGGCGGCACGGCGCGTTCGCGCGAGTGCGGGAAAGCTCACGTCGCTCCTTTCACGCGAGCCGGAGCTCTGGGTGCCGCTCGGCGCCGCGTTCATCGGGCGTTTCGTGATCGGTTGTCTGGTGGTGACGTTCGCGCTCTTCGCCCATCGCGCGCACGACTATTCGGACAAGACGATTGGCTTTCTCTTTTCGCTCGTCACCGTGCCGTTCGCGCTCGCGTCGTATCCGGCGGGGCGTCTGCTCGATCGCATTCCGCGCGCGGCGATGCTCGTCGGCGGAGCGTTGCTCTGCGCGGCCGCGCTGGCAGGGCTCGGGTGGGTGCCGCGCAATGCCATCGGCGTGAGCATGTTGCTCTTCGGCATCGGGTCGTCGATGATTTTCGTCCCGGTGATTTTCTACGGCGCCCACGTCGGCCAAGCTTCCGAGCGCGCGACGGTCATGGCCTTGGTGCACGGCGCCGGTTGCGTCGGGATGTTGCTCGGGCCCACGGTGGCGGGCATCGTCTCCGCGCTGGTGCGGCGCCACACGGATGCCATCACGGGCTACCGCGCCGTGTTCCTCGTGGCGTGCGGCGTGACCCTCGCTTGGCTCGTCGGGAGCGCCGGCACGCTTGCCCGGCGGATGCGCGAGGAGGCCGCCGAGCTGCGGCGCGCCGCCGAAAGCTCACCGCCCGAGTGCAACAGCTAGGCGTCATTCTTCGAGCGTTGCCTACCGGGCCCGGCGGTAAAGCCGATTCGGCGATTTCGATTGAACGCCGCACCGGGGGTCCGGGCACGCAGGGACGAGATGTTGCGTTCCTTGGCGGTCTACACCGGAATTTTGAGTCTTTCGTTGACCACGGCGTATGCCGGCGGTCTGGCGGCGCGCTCCAGCCGCGCATCCGACGACGAACCTCGTCCCGTCTCTTCGCAGGGTTACACAGGGGCGCTGGCGCCGCGCGCGTCGGAGGGCACGGCCTTCTCGAGCCTTCTGCTCGGCGGTGCCGCGTCGGTTAGTCAGCACCCGCGCTGAGACGGCCCTTCAGCGAGGACAGAAGATGAGGCGCCGCCGTGGCCAGCAGCGCTACGGCATACGTGGTGAGCAACGCATCCGGCGCGAGCAGCGCTCCGATGACCGCGAAGAATCCCACGGTTCCGATCGACGAACCCACGACGCCCGTGAGAAAGGTGCGCACGGCGCGATCGCCTCCGCGGGCGTGCGTGAAGACGGCGACCACCGCGGACAGAACCGGCAGTGTCGAAATGACGCCACTGACGCTGGGACCGAGATTCTCGGCCGCCGCCGTCAGCCCCACGACGATGCCCGTCGCGAGCGCCATGCGCGCGGGCAGTTCCCAATGAGCCGCCGGCGGTGGGGCTACATGCGGCACCGCCGCATCGTCCGTGCGCGCGAGGATCCAGCGCACCGACGCGAGCATGACCAGCGCCGCGAACGACAACGCGACGAGCGTGGTGGACGTGTGCTGCAAGATCACCGCGGCCACGAGAAAGCCACCGAGCCCGCACGCGAGCGCGCGAGGCCACGCGGCATGGCGTGATGCCCACGCGTACGCACCGCAAAACGCACCCACTCCGCCCAGGCCCGCGAGCGCGCCGGGCGCCGCCCCCGATGCAAAGCGCGCCCCGTTGCCCACCGCGAGAAAGAGCGAAATGGGACCGGAGACCACCGGCAGGCCCGTCACGATGCCCGAAACGCGTGGCCCATAGCGGCGTGCGGTCCAGGAAACCAAGACGAGCAGGAGCGGCACCAAGAGCAACTTCAAACCAAGCGCGGACATGAGTCGTTTGCGCATAGGATGGGAGCGCGGTGCTTCGGGTCCAATAGATAGATCGGACCGTTCGAGAAGCGGCGCTTATCAAATGGTCGAACTCCGTCACCTGCGCTACTTCCTGGTCCTCGCCGAGGAACTTCATTTCGGGCGCGCCGCACGTCGCCTTCACATCGCGCAGCCGGGTTTGAGCCAGCAGATTCAAGCGCTCGAGCGCGAACTCGGTGTGGAGCTCGTCGATCGCAGCCGCCGCCGGGTGCAGCTCACTGCGGCGGGGCGCACGTTCTTCGAGGAAGGGCGGCGCAGCATGGCGCAACTCGAGCGCGCCATCGATCTCGCGCGGCGTGCAGGCCGGGGCGAGGTGGGCCGCCTTTCGCTGGGCGCGGCCGAATCGGCGACCTACTCCGTGCTACCGAGTTTGCTTCGCGAATACACGCGCCGTTACCCCGAGGTCGACCTGTCGGTGCGCGAAATGTCGTCGGGCTACCAGGTGCCCGCGCTCGAGCGCGGCGAGATCGACATCGCGTTCATCCGCACGCCGGTCGAGATCAAGAACTTCGAAACGATGCGCCTGACCGAAGAATCGATGGCCGCGGTGCTGCCCGAGGATCATCCGCTGGCGCGCAAGCGCGCGGTGCCTTTGGCCGCGCTCTCGAACGAGCGATTCATTTTGCATCCCACGCCCGCGAGCGGCTGGACGGCCTTGATGCTTGCCGTCTGCCGCAACGCGGGATTCGAGCCGCGCATTTCCCAATCGGCCAGCGAGACGGCGGTAGCCGTGAGCTTCGTCCTCGCCGGTCTGGGCGTGACCCTGGTGCCGGAAAGCCTGAGCGCGGCCGCTCGTCGCCCCGGCGTGGTGACCCGCCCCGTCGCCTCTCCGGCGCCGACCACGCACTTGCTCGTCGTCTACCCGCGCGACGGCCTGCCGGAAACCGCGCGCGCCTTCTTGGAGATCGTTCGGAAGCGAACGATTTAGTCTCATTTCGGAAAGTCGGTCGACACCGAGACCGTGCGCCATGTGGTGAGCTCGCGCGCTACGAACGCGTTCTTGTCTTCGATGGCGGCGACGGAGTCGCTGCCCAGCGGGAGACGGAGCGGCGGAGTTTTGGAACCGGCCAGCTCGACGACGACGCGCGCCAGGCGCACGGGATCGCCCGGTTGCTGCAGGCTCACGCTCTTCGCGCGGCTGCGAACCGCGCCCGAGGTCTCCGCGTAATCGGAAATGGAGGCCTCGGTTTCGACGACGGAGTTCGACTCGAGGAACTCGGTGCGGAAGTACCCGGGCTCGATGATGGTCACACCGATGCCGAGCGGCGCCAGTTCACCGTGCAGCGCCTCCGAGATGCCCTCCACCGCGAACTTGGTGGAGCAATAGATGCCAAACCCGGGCCCCGAGCGGTAACCGCCCACCGACGACAGGTTCAAAATGAGCCCGGAGCGCTGCCGGCGCAGGTGCGGAAGCACCGCGCGCGTGACCGTGAGGAGGCCGAACACGTTGGTCTCGTAGACGCGCCGCACTTCCGCGCCCGGCGTCTCCTCGACGGCGCCGATGATGCCGTAGCCGGCATTGTTCACCAGCACGTCGATGCGGCCGTACCGCCCGATGGCCGTTTCCACGGCGGCTGCCACCGAGGCCTCGCTCGTCACATCGAGCGCCACCGGCAAGAGCGCCTCCGATGCGCCGAAGCGCTCGGCAATTTTCTTCGCATCGCGCGCCGTCGCGACCACCGCATCGCCCGCGGCGAGGGCCGCTTTCGTGATCTCCGCGCCAATGCCGCGCGATGCACCCGTGATGAACCAAACCCGCTTCGTGTTGTTCGTGGTCATGGTCGTCTCCTTCACACGAAGAAGATGCGCCCTCCCCATTGCGAAGTGAACGCATGAAATGGTGGATACCTTATGAACCGTTGGTTCATAATGCCGGACCCATGCTGGACTCCCTCGATGGCCT
>Ga0307507_10009541_pt1 | contig 12875 bp, 1 predicted proteins | sample 7_EM_MG_FD_207223 | JGI IMG/M metagenome (GOLD analysis project Ga0307507, IMG submission 207223) | Populus trichocarpa ectomycorrhiza microbial communities from riparian zone in the Pacific Northwest, United States - 7_EM | ecosystem: Host-associated > Plants > Roots > Unclassified | place... | reverse complement strand
CAGAGCTTCGTGCAGAGCTTCGTGCAGAGCTTCGTGCAGAGCTTCGTGCAGAGCTTCGTGCAGAGCTTCGTGCAGAGCTTCGTGCAGAGCCTCTGTCGCAGAGCTTCTGCAGAGCTTCGTGCAGAGCCTCTGTCGCAGAGCTTCTGCAGAGCTTCGTGCAGAGCTTCGTGTAGAGCTTCGTGCAGAGCTTCGTGCAGAGCCTCGTGCAGAGCCTCGTGCAGAGCCTCTTGTAATTAGCATATAACTTAAATAATATATTACATTACCTCAATTGCATATTAAGGAATGTATAAGTTGGTCAACTGTGTATTATTTAACTTTTAAATATGTTAAATTGGTTAATGGTGTATTATTTAACTTATAAATATATTAAATTGGTTAATTGCAGGTTAATTGCGTATTGTTTAACTTTTAAATATATTAAGTTGGTTAACTACGTGTTATTTAACTTTTAAATGTGTTAAGTTGGTTAATTACGTATTAAGTTGGTCAATTGCGTGTTAAGTTAGTCAAATTGCATATTAATTACGCGAAACGCGCTTAGCAAAGTCGACTTGAAACCTAGCCTGCGAATATTTTCCCGATGGTTAACGTGTTTATCTATTGCGATCTTAACAAGGTTGTTTATATAAAGCTACCGCCAGGGTTTAGTAAAGGAAAGACAGACAAAGTACTGCGCTTAAGAAAAGCCCTTTACGGACTATAACAATTACCACTATTATGGCAGAAGAATCTCACGAGCTCGTTAACAGAATTAGGTTTTAAAGAGGTACCCTAGGAGCCGTATGTTATGCTAAAAGGTAGAATAGTTATCTTCTTCTATATTAATAACATCGTCTTCTGCTATAAAAAGACAGATAAAAAAAAAGCTTAAAAAGCGATTAAGGAGCTAAGTAAGGAATACCAGATAAGTACCCTTAGCGAGCTAAAATAGTTCCTAGAAATCTATGTGCTACGCAATTATAGCTATAGGCTCTTGTGGCTATCCTAGGAAGCCTATATTAAGAAGATAGCTAACCAGTATAAGATAGATCTTATAGGGCGTCTTTAAGATACTCCTATGGCAGAATCTGAACTCCTCCCCACTAATTACCAATCGATCCGTCTAACGCTTCCGTCCCCTAATATAGACCTACTAGTCCATCCTATATCCCTACTAAGAGAAGCAGCTTCTATAATGCTATATTAGAGAAAATTAGAGTTAATACTCTATATAGCCACTACAACACGTCCAGATATTGCTTTTGCAGTATTACAGCTAGTAAGGTTTAATTAGAACCCAAGCCAAGAGCACTATTAAGCGGCAGATAGAGTACTCTAGTACCTATATAGTACAAGAAGCAGAGCAATCTACTATAGAGGAGATAAGGAAGGAACAAATAGTAAAGGGAGAGATAAAGGAATACGCGATAAAGGACAAGACAATAGAAGAGACGGTAGAAGTAAAGCGCAATTATTTATCTGTGCTAGCAATGCATTATTTATAAACAACTCCGTTAATAGAAAGAGCTTATAAGGATATATTATAAAGCTATTTAGGGGACCAATTGCCTGGAGATTAAATAAGTAGGGTATAGTAATAATGTAAAGCACAGAAGCTAAGTTGTTAGCCCTATTATAAATAGTAAAGGAAGCTATCTTTATTAGTAGGCTATTTAAAGCAATAACATTAAGGCTAAACGAGCCCTTAATTATTAAATGCTATAATACCTAGACACTCCAACTAATTATAAAAGACACGGTAAAGCTAATTACGAAGCTCTAATATGTCAACATCTATTAACACTGGTTGCGTTAAGAATACGCAATAAGACAAGTACTATTTCAATGGACAGTGATAAAGGAAATAATTGCTAATAGATTTATAAAGGCCCGCCTAAGCAGAGGTTTTAAAGCTTCGTTAATATAATTAGAATGGTGGATATTAAGGAATGGCTGGCTAAGGAGAAGTAATTGGAGGACCTAAGGGACAATATTAAAGCAAGACGGAAGGATTTAAATAAGATTATAGTTTAATTAACTCATTAACGGACACAAGAAGGTGGTTAGCTTTAACCTTAAAGAGCTTAAAGCTAAGGGGGTGTGTTAGATAATCTGTATTCTCTAAAGGCGTGGGTCACGTGCGCGAGTCACGTGCATAGAGCACGTGCATTGTAAAATCTTTTCGTAGCTTGAAGCCCTAGGGCCTCAAGACACGTCACAATTAACAATTAAGTCAAGATCATTAATCAATCAACCCATTTCATCAATGAACTGCTCTACACGAATTTCATAACAGTTAACCTTTTTAGGGTTAACTTTAATTCTATCCGTACTTACTATAAACCTAAGGTACTTTATACGTTTTACCCTAAATTTATATTTCTTAATATTAACTTATAAGCCTATGTTTTGTAATCTCTCTAGGACCTTTTTAATATAAACTTAGTACTTAAGTTTATTGTTTAAGTATATAAGGATATCGTCTAGGTATGCCGTGTAGAATTTGTTAAGGTAATTAAAAAGAACGTTGTTTATATACCTTTGGTACGTAGCTGGTCCGTTTATTAGTCTAAAAGGAAGAACTTTATATTTATAGGACCCGTAATGGGTACGGAATGTTATTAAATCTTTAGATGCAGGGTTTATCCTAATTTAGTGGAAAGCTTAGCGGATATTAAGTTTAGTAAAGATCTTTGCCCGGCTTAGATATATAAGGGTTTTGTTAATTAAAGGAATAGGATACTAATCCTTTTAAGTAATAGCATTTAGCTTTTAATAGTTGATATAAAAACAAAGGCCTTTATTAGGCTTTTTTATAGATAGGATAGAGGAAGTAAAAGGTGCTTAACTTAGCTTAATAAACCCTTTATTAAGGTTATTAATTAAGTACTACTTTGCTGCTTTTAGCTTGTCCGTTAATTATTAGTAGAGGGGGCTATAGCCTAGTAAGTTATTGGCTTCTAATTAAATCTTATAATTATATATCTGGTAAGGGGGTAACTTATCTAAAGCTGCCCTTAAAAATGCGTCCTTATACTTAGCATAGATAGTAGGAAGGAGATGTTTAACTAGTTCCTTATTAGCTTCCTTAATTGGCTTTTCTTCCCTCTTGTTAATAATCCGGTTAATCTTATATAGGCTTATTATAAAGACCTTATTGTCCTTTTAGTATATATTAAAGTGGAATACTATAGCGCTAATTGCGGTAATGTCTACTGTAGGGGGGTTATATAATAATGGGGGCGTGCGTAACCTTAAGGCCCTTTAGGGTATTAGTGTTGTTATTACTCCTTTTAACTTCTATTGCATTTTTTAGAGGTTAACCCTTATATCTTATTAGTACGTTTTTTTCTACACCAGTTAAATTTGCGCGATTTAGACGTTGTCTATATTACTATCTGTCCCGCTTCTATATATAGAGTCCTCCTTAAATATAGCGCTTTGGAAGAGTATCTTTATTAGTATAAAGTTTTTTCTAGCTTCGCGGCAGGTGTCTTCTTGGGTAAAGGCTAGGTTACGGGCCTGGATATCCTGCTGGTATATAGGGTCAGACTTCACGGCTAGTGTCTTGCAGTTAGTTTAGATTTCTCTAATAAAGGAGGGTAATTTTGGCCTATCCTCCGGCTAGACAAACTGTCTTTATTATATGTTTAGCTAAATATTAAAGTAGGACATCTATTTTCGGCTAAGGATTATATTATGGGACCCTAGGTCTAAGATGCAGAAGAGGATACTGTATTAACATTGTCCATTAAGGGAGATATGTAACTTTAGGACGTGGGTAACTAGCTTACCGGCTTAGCCGTTATAGCCTTTTACCTAGACAGGCTTCTCTAGTAGGGTGGCTTTTATATTTAGAAACTTGGCAACGTTAATTATATAAGTAGTATTTATAAAGGCAAAGCTATTTACTTTAGTGTTAATAAGGGCAGTTAAGTTAACTCTATATCCATTTTAAGATACTATATATAGAACTATAAAGTGTTTTCCACCTATTAACTAACTTAGATTAATTTCTTTAAGATTAATAGGATACCCTAGGGGGGAGTCTTTCCCTAGGGTTCTTCTTTTTCTAACTTGTTAGACATTTCTCTTTCCTTTATCTCCTTAATATCCTTCAGTTCTGGGTAAGATAAGGTAAAGTAACCCTCCTTATTATAGTTGTAGTAAGTGGCTGTGGTAGGGTTAATTGGGGTATTGTGACGAGTACTAGTTAAGGTTATAGTACGTAGCTAGTCAGGTAAGGCTTGCTAGTGCATAGTTGTGACCGCTTTTGGTATAGCAGCGATTGTGGCTTATCTTCCTACTTTAGCTCCCATAGGGGTGGCGGATGAGCTTTAATTGCTATAGGGTCGCTTCTGCTAATCTAGACGGGTATTAATCCGCTTTAGCTCTAAGTCCAATAATAGGCAATAAGCTGTAAGCCTTTTATGGGTTGGTAGGTTATCTAAAGTTATAGTAATCTTCTCTTATAGCCTGATTGTTAGTTTATTGTAAAGGTCTAATTAGTAGTTTTTAAGGGGGACCTGGCCTTTTTCTGTAAGGTATAAGAATTAAGTCTAGAATTTGGTAAAGGGTTGGTTTGGCTTTATTATTAGGCGGTTATAGTTATACTAAGCGTCCTATACTTTATTTGGGTTAATATAGATAGCTGCTAGGTACTGTAGTATCTTATTAATAGATATAAATTAAATAGGAGAGTTATCTTTAAACTTGGCTTAAAGGTGACATTAGGCGTCCCCTATGGTTTGGCTAAAGAGGTAGAGGGGAAATAGTCGTGGTTGATTTAGAGTTTCCCTTGTACTTAAATCCTTTAGTTCTTAAAGGTAGGGTCTATCCTATTGGATAGTAGTTAAGGGTTAGGAAGCTTAACGGATTTTAATTACTTTATTATTATGTCCGTATTCCCTAGTATATTATATTTAGTTAAGTAAATGGGTTGACTAAGGCTTTATAAAGGGGAGGCTAGGCTGCTTTATAAGGCAGTAAGGCTTTTTAGGATCTCCTTTAGAGTTTCTTATATACTTTAGGCTTAAAGACAATCGACCTTCTAATTGGCCGCAAGGGCGCGAATCTGTTCGCGTATATCTATAACGTTGTTATTATCTTTAATTTCTGATCCTAATTGGATCTTGTGTTCCTCTTAGGTAGAGGTAGATTTTTTAAATAAGCTCGCTTTAGGTGCTATTATTAGCTTCCTAGGGTTTGTTGGTTTTATACACTTTAGTTTTAATTTTGGAGTTATAGGTCCAGTTCTACCTAGCTCGTAAAGTGGGATATTATTAAGGCCTTTCTAGGTAGTATAAAGTTGTTCTGGTGTCTGAGTATAGTGTGTTAATGTGTTGTTGCAGACAAAGTTTCTTTTAAAATGTGGGGATATTATTAAGGCCTTCCTAGGCAGTGTATGGAGAGCTTAGTATAATGTGACGGCTCGCACAAATGCCTCTAAACTAAAGCTTGTGGATTGCTATCTAATAAAGATACTAAGCTAAGGAGAAGAAAAGAAGGGGGTTGCTAGGACCGCAGTAAATAAATATAAAGGGGCAGCCGCCAAGGCGCTAACGGTAAGCGAGCCAATCGTAGGTTGGCAGAATATGGCAGTAGTATGGTAGAATTTGGCAGGTGACGCGCTCTAGCACCGTTACAAGCTAACTCTAGAACCATCTAAACTATTAGCGTTATTGGCGCCTTAATAGACACTATCTACTACTTAGTCATCTTCTAAAGTTACTAAACCACTAATTGTAGATCCTACATCTTATTCCAAATCTTAGACAACAGTAGGCTTATTATTAGGGGGTAAGAGATATTCTGGCCATAAAAAGCGGCCTATAGTAAAGAAGAAAGATATGCTAAATTAGGATCTATAATAATGAGCCTTTGCGGTTTAAATTAATAACGGTAATAATAATAATAATCCGGATATAATACCATTGGCTTATACTTTCTATACTACTGCTATAAAGACGTATAGATATTAAGACAACTTTCTACTACTACTAAAGTTTTAGAAAGAGATACTTAATTATAAGTACGCTATAGAGTTTAAAGCAGCTGCTTATATTAAGATAAAGGCCTTAATAGGAAAGCAGACCTGGGATAAGGTATAACTAATTAAAAAGGTCTATTAACTTTCTACTATATAGGTCTTTATATACAAGGAAGATTTAGACAGCTTTATTATAAGATTTAAAGCTTATCTAGTCATCTGTAGAGACCTTTAAGTAGTCTTATAAGAGGAGGTTAAAGCTATAACAGCAGCCTATTAAACCTTCTGTCTACTTTACGCTCTTATTACTAGCTTTAACCTAGACATTATATAAATTAACACTATTAATGTATTTGTTAATGCCTTAGTTAATAATAAGGTCTACCTTATTCCCCCTAAGGGTATAGACCTACCGCCTAGATTCTCGCTCTATCTAAGAAAGGCAATATATGGACTACAGAAATCTCCTAAATTATAGTTTTTAGAAATATCTGCTGCTCTGCAAAGCATGGGTTTAAAAGCTGTACTAGATAAGCTGTGTCTCTATATACACCCTACCAAACCTATCTTTATATTCTTCTATATTAACAATATCCTAATTATAGAACACCTAAGCTGTTGCTAGTAGATAGAGGACATCCTAAAGCGGCTATAAGATTATTTAAGATCCACTAAATGCCTTGGTTTACGTTATTCCTAAATACTTGTGTTGTGCGAGATTAATAAAAGGGAAAGCTCTGGCTCTATTTAGATTAATATCTTAAGAAGCTAGTCTTAATATACCATCTAGAATATCTAAAGCTATCAGCTACACCACTATTAGGCTAGGAATTGACACTATATAAGGGAGAAGCTACGCCGAATTAGATAAAAGGATATTAACGCTGTGTAGGTTCTGCAATATATCCTATATCTACTATATAACCAGACATTACCTTTTCTGTTAGTAGGCTAGCTAAGTTCTTATAAAATCCGTTACCAGCTTATCTTATAGAGATTAATAGATTGCTTACCTATCTCTATAATACCAGATACCTCGCTCTTAAGTTCTCTACTATTATACTATATAAGATAAACCAGGTTCTAAAAGCTACTTCTAATGCTAGCTTTACTAATAATACTTTAACATAATAGAGCTTATAGGGTTTCTTAATAAACCTATTTAATAGGCCTATAGCATAGTAGGTAACTAGACAAAAGGTAGTTACTAAGTCCACTATAGAGGCAGAACTCCTGGCTCTCTTATATGTTAGTAGAGAGGTAGAGCATATAGTTTGGATCTTTAAAGCTATTAGATTCGATCCAGAACAGGACGTTATTATTAATTGCAACAATTAGCAGTTAGTATAGATTGTGATAAAAGAGACTCCTATAGTATCTACAAAACTTTAATATATAGATATCTATTAATTCTGGCTTTGCTAAGAGGTCTAAAACGGAAGCTTTGTTATATAGTAGATACTAATAAGTAAAATAGCTATAGATAGACTTACTAAAGCTCTCTTAAAGCAAAATCATTAAAATTTTGTTAAAGTATTGGGGCTCCGCGATATTAGATATCTGGTTAATTAATAGTCAGCAAAGCTTACTACCAGCTCGTCTATCCCAACTGTCTAATCCAGTAATCTAGCTCTAATGCTCTACGCCAGATCTAAGGGGGTATATTAGCCGCTAAGGTAGCTTTACTGTAGAGGTGTAATGGGTGCTATTTAACGTCCGTATCAGACGGTGTTAGTTTAGTTTTAACCTGTATTATTACTCTCTAGGGACCCCTATAGGAGGTCAATTTCTTATATATATTAGGGCTCTTAGAGCCACCTTAAATAAAATAGATCACTTGTTCAATTCTGTGTCTCTACCTATCGGCTAGCTTATATCATTTGTCGTAATACTAGCCTAGCTGAAACTTATAACCTAATAATATCAGAAAGAATAAATATGAATATCTAGATCTAACTATGACGGACATAGGCCCTTATATAGGCCTATGTCTACGGTGCCCAAAGTAATTGCTAAGGATACCGTCCAAAATGGAAACAAAGGGAATCTGCTTATGTAAGCAGGAAACGCATGTGGAGGACTCTTCCAGAACCATTGTCACAAGTTCCTAGCCTTGTCGTCAAAACAATGATACTCCTTCTCCCGCTTCGCTACACCCCCGATGGCCAGCCTTCGACTTTTTTGAGACGATATTCATTCCGGGAACCGGACGTCCTGGCTGCAAAGTTAGCTATTAACCGCGATGTAGTCATTGACGCTGCTGTTTGTTGCGACCTGAAAAGGAAAGAGTTGAAGACAAGTTACAGAAGGTTCAGGAATTCTACTTCCTCTCTCTCGACGGGCCACAAGTCTATGAGCTCTCTGAATATGGGAAGACTTATGTTAAGGATTGGGAGGAGTGCAGGTCCAGGGTTTGACAGTCTACTACCGCCAGAATTGGAGACGATGAGAAGCAGGTGCATAGTAAGGGCGAAATATGCGATATACATGTGCGTGCCGAAGTGGCTGATTGGGTAGGCTGGAAGTTGCAATACCTGAGCAAGCGTTTTAGTAATTACGCTTTTTCTCTTTTCATTTTGTCTCGATGGTGCTTCCACCCATAGAGCCAATCACAGCCGGTAATGCTATTTGTTAGAGTGGATCAAAGGTCGGAGTTGCCACCTTACAGGATTCTATGGTATGAATATGTATTGTAGAAGTTATATCCTTCCTCTGTTGAAATATTAAAGATTATAACTAGCGAATGCGGGCATAGGAAATGGGCAGTGCTATGCCTACCTGTGAGTGTGGAGACTGCCTGTGCCCTGCATGGCCCCCAAGATTGAGAATCGAAGCAACACTATCACATTTTTCACCTACGGCTCTTTGTACATCTCTTTTCTACCCGCCTTTTTCGTGTGTCACCGCCGATATGGATCGATTGAGTGTCGCGGCTTCCATGGTCGGGTTGCTCATGGCAGCTAGACAGGTTGCGGGAATCTCGGCATCGGCCATATCCAACGCACAGGACGTGCTTTGCTGAGCGGACTTTGAGCTTTCAGATGCCAATCATTTCGAGCTGCACTTAATGCGGAAAACCCTTTCTAGAATTATGGAAACCTTAAAATGTCACAAGGCTTTAATACAGACCAACTCAGGGCTACCTTAATAGAGGCTATTATTAACCTAAATCGGATTTCCTTACCACCATCTTACTACTCTCTTTAATACCTACCACCTTATAACTCGCCACCTTACTGCTTACCACCCTATGTCCTACCACCTATTTCTGTTAACCATTATCTTTCTTTACCGCCTATGCCTACATTATATATATAGAGATCCTCTAGAGCCAGCTTTAATCGACAGAGTTCTCATTTTTAATCGCCCTGTTCGACAGCCCTGCTCACTTTCTTAGATCTTAAAAGCTTTAAATTCTCTTAAAAGGCCGGCAAGCCATGATATTGCATCACGCAACCATATAGGATGGGCTCAGAAAGAACTTTCCATTGCTCGCTTCGTGGAGCACCACTTACTCCTAAGTCCATATATGTTCCATAGGTAACTCCATCCACTTATAACTATAAGCGGAAGAGCTAGGCACTAACCAACGCGATTATAACAGGAATAAGAGCTCGAATATTAGGCTGATTCCCAATTCTATGACTTCTTAGTAAATTAGGGCCCTCTTGCTGCGGCGTTCTACCAATATATCTAATAGTCAGCGAGGCTGGCAGCGTAGCTGCCAAGAAGTTAATAATATAAAGTCAGTCAGCGGTTAATCAGCGTATAGAGTAGTTACAACTAGTTAGCGATAAGACTATAACGAGCTAATAGCTCGCTGCCCTAATGGTAAGGAAAGGAAGGTTTAATGGTATTTTAAAGCTTTTAGTAGAAGTTAAGGATATTTAGATCTTCGGCTGAAATCCGGTGGGTCAGTAATAAGAAACGCTTAGGAATCTCTCGCTTAGCTATAGTAAATAAGCATTTCTCTAATATCTTTACTATACGTATTATCAACCGAAAACATTAGGTTAGAAAGGAGGACTAGTATATATATTAATCTATAAAGAAAAGAAGCTATGTATATATGGTAGATAAGTTATAAGTACCCCTAATCTAATCCTAATATAGTAGTAATTAGCACTAAGTCGACATATATAAACTTATTCCCCTATATTAAAACTTACTTTTTTATACCTATATAAAATATAAAAAATATTTTATTTTACGCCCTAGTAAAGTAGTAGAGCTTCTTTTTCCCTCTATTTCTAAGACGGCGCTATGGTACGTTACCTGCTAGACCTGCTATATTCTGCTATATTCTATTATTCTCCTATTGGCTTACTTACTACTAGCGCCTTAGCGGTCCTCTTAAGATATTTACTTAATACCCCTAATAATCTTCTCCTTTTCTTCTTCTCCTTAGCCTAGTATCTTTATAATATAGTATTTATTTAATTTTTTTCTTAAAGGTATTTGTGTGAGGGATATTGCCGGGGTGTACGGTAAGGAGCAGGTAAGCCGAGCATGAGTTATAGGAGAGTCGATAGAAGAGGGCGATATGGTAAAGAGTAGGGTATGGCAATACTCTCGTATAGAGACGGAGCGATAAGGAGAGGAAGGGCTGTAGGCCCGAGGAGCTTATAAGGAGGTGCCAAGGCTTAGCCGAAGTACCTGAGTAAGGGTTAAAAGATCCCTTACAATTTGTTTGAGCTGTAATAACTTCTTCTACTTTTTCTTTATTATTTTATCTGCGCGTTCATTTAGTCCTTTGATACTGTCCGAATCTTTTGCCAAGTTTTATTCTGCCAGTGTAAAATCAGTGGCTTGGAGCTTGTTTTTAAGATTGTAGATCTAGATTTTAGAGCCGTAGATTAATCGATTGGCGTAGAGCCGTTGCATCGCAGTAAAGCTATGTCTAAGTAATCTACATTGTGATCCTTGGCATGGTGTTGCACGTAGAAATATTTAATCGTGAGGGATTTATATTTTAATTAAATTTATAAGATTATAACTAAAAGTCATTTTTATTTTTATTTTTTATATCCATTGTATTATACTACGTACAATACTGCGCATGCAGCCTTAGGCTATGGCGCTATAGTTCTATATACATAAATCCTTTCTAGACAGCTTAATATATACTAGTAGCTATGTCCTAGTAGTTTATAAAGCCCTAAACTAGGGGTTTATAGTTCCTTAGTAAAAAACCAAGTTACTATAACTACTAGGGAATGAGAAATTAGTAGGAAAAACTATAAGAAATCCTAACACCTGTCCCTATTCTTTTGCAATTTATTTCTGTCCCTTTGCTCTCTAATATCTTTTACTAAGAGCCTAGTAGAAGTTGCCTCCTTCTAGAATCCTATTTGTTTTATCTCATTCTTCCATAGAACCTTCTAAGCTAGTATCTACTAGCTTAGCTGCTTTTAGAACCTCGCAGTCTTTACTATTAGCAAAGTGGTTTTCTTTACAGTTAATACAAAGAGGGGTAGTATGCTTATAGGGCTTGCCTGTTATTATATAGGTAGAACAGGAGTGGTCTTTAGATAAATATGCAGCCGCACAAAATCTATAGGCTCTAGTAGAGCATCTATCTCCTATATGGCCAAATTTTTAGCAGCTAGTACACTGCGTAGTAGGAGAGACTTCTAGGTACTTTACTACCTTAGTAGTTGTACCTGCAATTAAGATCTCTTTTTGCTTAAGGATTTCTTGTCTTTTTTCCTTGTTCTCTATAGTAAAAACTATAAAGCTAAATCTGGTTTATAGATTGTGTCTTTTTACGCTAGATAAAATCCATCTAGGTAGTCCTTGTATCCGTATAGGATTAAAGGTCTTAATTTCTTCTTTTAGAAGCTTAGAGCCTCCCTCTCCTAGAAAAGGTAGAGTGGGAACCCTATGGGCTATAATTTGAACCCAGGGTTCTAGTTTTTGTTCTCTTTAAAAGGTAAAGTAGTTATGCCAGATATCCTTATACTTGACTAGGAAATCTATATTATACTCTTCTGTAGTTATAAGGAGAATATTTTATTTTCCTTTAGTTCTAGCTATAGAAGCTAGTACTAGCTTTTCTACTTGCAGTTTTAATGCAAATAGTTAATTGACTTTGTTCCGTATAGAGAAGGTATCTAGAGGTTGGTTTTTTTTATCTGTAATTAGGACTAGCTTCCTTTCTTATAGCTGCTTTTTCTTACTTCTAGTAAAAGTAGAACTCCTACTAGAAAGAGAAGGGGTAGAAGGTGGTAGTAGTGATAATAAGGAGGGTGGGGAGGACGAAGAAGGAAGGCCCTTCTTTAGCCTCTCTGCGTAAGTTTCCTTAGTAGGAGCTACCTCCTTACGGAGAGCTCTTACTTCTTCTACTAGTCCTTTTAGGACATCGTTTGCCTTTTTTTTTCCTTGTATAAAGGGATTTTCTCCTACTAGAATACTCCGTATATAGTCCTCTAGCTGTTTAACTTGTTCTTTTTTTTTTCTTCTTCTCCTAGCCCTTTATAGGCCTGAGTTAGGCTTTCTAGAGCTTTTTGTAGGTGTTAATTTGGAGAAAGAGAAGAGGGGAGTATACTAGCCGTAATAGGCCTGAAATCTATCCCCTCTCTTATTTGGCATTGGTTTTGGTATTGATTTTTTTTTTCTTTTCTTTTTCTTTTTTGGAAAGTGATTGAGAGTAGCTTCATTTTTTTTCCTATATAGACTGGAGGTTTAAATAGGCAAGGGGAAGATTGAAGAGAGGAGGTGGAGGTAGAGGTAGATAATATATCATCAATTATCTCTATGGTTTTGCTTTTAGATAGCTTTTTTTTTTTTTACTTATAAGTCTTTGCTATTTTGTAGCTTATAGAAGCTTATAGGGGGGTTTCTTAGTTTTTACAGTAGATAATAACCTCCTTAGGTCTCTTATCTCCTAGTCCCAGAGGTAAAA
>Ga0307507_10009540_pt1 | contig 12875 bp, 10 predicted proteins | sample 7_EM_MG_FD_207223 | JGI IMG/M metagenome (GOLD analysis project Ga0307507, IMG submission 207223) | Populus trichocarpa ectomycorrhiza microbial communities from riparian zone in the Pacific Northwest, United States - 7_EM | ecosystem: Host-associated > Plants > Roots > Unclassified | place... | reverse complement strand
CCATTCAGGTTTCTCCCTCCCATCACACTTCCTCATCCCAAACCAATCCACCACCTCTTCTCGTCAATGCTGAAGCTCAAGCCCAGCCTATAGATCCAGCTCCTGTTGCTATCACTGCCCCTACCTTGGATTCCCCAGCCTTCGATTGGTCTGAAGATGCCACCTCTATACCTATTGCTCCCATATTCCCCAAAAATCAACCTTGCCACGACCTTTCAGCTCTTTGCACCAGTAACCCCAACCCCTTCAGCTCTTTATCATGTCGAAATCACCATTCTCGACTGCCTTTTGAAAACTGCAACATTTCAGTGCCCCAACCACCATTTCGGCCACATCCAGCCCCACCATTCTTTCCTGTCTCAAAAACTATTCCACATCGATGCTTCATTCAGGTCTCGAACCCCACCCCGCCACCATTACCATTGACCCCATTGAAGATTCCTATGGCCCTTGATTGGGAATCTGATCCACATCTCTCAGATTTGAGTCAAGCATTGAAGGCACTTGGTTGGATTCATAACTGATCCTTTCTGAAGTTCTCACTTTGTCCACCACCTCATTTTCTTTTATTGCTTTACTTTATTTTTACTTAACACTTTTTAGTCCTCCTAGATTTCTTTCTTTTCAGCAGCTGGTGACGGGGACGTCACCTTATGGGAAGGGGGCAGATGGAATAGGGATTCCCTGCTCCAGAGCGTGGTCATGTGCACAGTAGATACACACATCACATGTAGTAGATACTCATGGCTTTACCACCACTTGACCCAGCCTGCTATATGCTGGGAAGCATCTCTGCCCGTTCCACCATTCACTGCCATCGCCTGGAACCTTTTCTGTGTCTTCGTACTGTTGACTGACGCCATCTGCAATGTGATCTTGCTGGGGATATGTCGGAGATCTACAATGTTGTGTGCTAATACTCCATCTCTCCACCGTGCATGGGTAGCACTCAACTTGTCGCTGAGTAGAATGTCGCGCAGGGCTTGACAATCCGTTTCTACCTCCACAGGGTACCCATATACGATGTCTGAGAACCTGTCAAACGAATACTTTAGAGCAGCAAACTCCAGAAGGAAGGGCTTATATTTCTCCTCAGACGAAGATGTTCGTTTTGATGTGAAGCCAATTGGATGCAGCCTAGTTACCTCTTTCCCTCCCAGTAGCATTGTATTAATTTTCTGTGACAGGACTCCCGCGAACACATCCTTACATGCATCTGTTGTGAGAATGTGCGTACCATTGAAGCGAGGGGCTGTTAAGACGGGCTCTGAGACTAGGCATGTCTTTAGATTTATGAAGGTTTTTGTATGCTTGTCCTTCCAATGTGGTTGGAGTTTATAGGCCTTCATGATCTGCTCGTATGCTGATTTCTTGGTACCAATAGGGATGTCCACCGCACGCAAAAGATCTTGAAGTGGCTTTTCGAGAGCCACATAACCTTTCACCAGATCCCTGAAATATGCCATGAGGCCCAGGAAACCCTCTAGATGCAATGCGTCTTTGGGTATTTTCCAATTTACCACTGCCATGAGTTTGCTGGAGTCAGGGCTGACACCCCCTGGTCCGATGCATGCTCCAGCAAAGACAGCCTCAGTCATGAATACTTGAAACTTGCTCAGGGAGAGGGATAGTTGTTCTTTGCATACATGCTCCAATATTCGTCGCAATTTTGCCATGCCTTCTTCAAACAAGTTTGCCGCTGACCCTCCATCATCAACAAAATTTTCACAGGTCCCATCCGCAATGGGGTCATGCATGTGCTGGCCTACCATGTGTCCGAACTCAGAAGGTCCTCCTGTAATGCCAAATGGCATGCGCTCATAGGCAAAATGACCGTGTCCTTCCAGATAGAATGTGATGTACGGCTGTGAATTGGGGTGGATGGCAATTCCATAGAAACCTGCTGCAAAATCAAAGACATGAACATATCTATGTCCCGACAACTGGAGTTGTTTGGCGCGAATGTCACCTTGAGGAACTGGTGCAATAGTCATGACTTTATTGATCTCCCCGAAATCCTGACACAGGCGCCACTTCTTGGGTGATATAGGTGTGGTTTTGTTTTCGGCTGGCAGTGGACGGGGAGGAAGGTCAAATGCCATAGGTAAGCCATGTTTTACGCATTTGTCGTTCACTTTATGCTTGAGTTTGTCTGAAGATAGGCCTGTGTTTTCATGGGCTTTTTGGGCTAATACTGAGGGTGCGACACACTTGACATCCCCTGGGTGTATAGGGCATATTATGCTGGCTTTCAACATTTCATCCACTTTTGCTTCCATAAAGGCCTGTTGGTCCGGGTTAAGTGAACGCTGTGGGATTTTCATGCAGAAGGTGGTATCCTCAGGTATATTGAGTTTATGTATTGCGCCCGGAATAAGATTGACCTTGCTGAGCGACAAGGCAAAGCAGTCAGCGAAATCTGTAATAAGCCACTTGACCTCCTTGTATTGTGCTGCGGTGATGTCTGAGCCTATCTGCACCAGCTCCATGATTTTTGTGATGTGTGTGGGTCGAAAGGGTTCTGTGAGTCGTGTAAAGACCATGTCTTCTGGCAGAGTTTCCACAGCATTGGCTACTGGTAAAACAAGGCATGGTACATTAGCTGGGTTGGTCTCATCACTGTCAACAGGGCGGGTCGGTACTCCCCTCGAGGGGGGTTTTTCGTTCTCCCCACTAAGCTTATCTTGCTCCATCTGTGGTGGCTTATCTCAGCCTGCATCTGCATTTTCAACCAGTTCAAGGTTTTCTTCAGTGTCAACAACATTCTCTGAAACTGCGGCATAGGGATCATTAGTTTCATTCGTTTCTCTGGACATGGGGTTTTGATTCTGTACTTCCCTCGAGGGGGGTATGCTACCTCCCCCCTGGTTCGTACTCTGCTCCTTCTCTCCTCATTCTTGGCCTGATGCCATGGCTTGCCCTTTCATGTGGTCTTCTCCCAAGGTATTCCCTTTCACAACTTTGTCTTCTTTCTTCATAAGTGTTTCCTTTATTTGCATGTGTTCTTTGTCTGTCTCTGTAATGTGCTCCTCTGTCTTCTTTGTTACATCATCCTTATAGCCTGCAATAAATTTTGACTTGTCATTCTGAACTAAGGAGTTTGGAATGTCTGAGTGTAAGACTTGCCTCAGAGGGGGATTCACGCCCAAAGGGCCCCCTGTTGAGTTTTCCTTCTGTTCCACGCTGAACGTGAGGCTAACACCTGCTGGTGCTTTCAGAGCATTCTTTTCGATGCTGTTGTATGAGGTGATTGATTTGTGTGCAGACTGGATGGTAACGGTGTCTGTGTCGAAGTTGTGTAGTGCTTTGAAAAGGTGTAGCAGCGGTTTCCCGAACAAAAACTTCCAACCGCCCCCACTACTAAAAATCTTGAATTCCACCTCTGCTCAGATTCCTCCTAGTTCTAACACTCCACTCCATACTGCTTGCGAAGGTACAATAACTCTGTTTGCTACACATAAGTGTCGACTGGATGGCCTAGTCTGGCTGTGAAGTCGGTGCTGAACTTTCTTGAAGAATGACGTGCACATGGCACCAACCATAGCTCCTCCATCAAACAAGGCCTCGAATCTGACCTTTTCACCTTGAGGTCCATGCAAAAGTAGCCAATGCATGAACGGCGCTCCTTTCTGTTTCAATGTCTCCCACATATTATCCTCATCCCCAACAGCATACAAGTCAATGAACGGTGATTTATTGCGCATGGTATATACATCACTGGGACTGTGCTGACTGTTGGGGCAACTGACTCCTACAGGCTCTACTGAATTTGGGGCCACCTGCTCACCACTTATGCAGATGGCCCTTCTCCATTTCCCTGACTCAGCTCTGGTACAAGGGCCTGATCATTGAGCCAATCAAACTTGTTGCTTGCGTTGCTAACAAGGTTGACTTGGGGGGTTGCTGTTAAGCAAAGAATACGGCCACAAATTGTGCGGAAAGTGTGCTCCCTATTGTTGATTTGTCCAGCCATGCACCGCATGTTGCCACAGTGATGCCCCACTAATCCGCATCCATAGCATTCCCCTGAGCCAGGAGGTGCACCTCCCGGCCTCAGTGGAAATCCTGTGCCTGCTGTGATCTGGGCATCCTCACCGTTCCTCGTCTTCCAGTCTCTGAGTTGGTTGTGCCATGCTGTAATGCCAACTGTGGTGTTGGGCTGTATGGGATAGGCTGCTAGGCTGCAGGTGAGCACGTCTCGATTGGCTTCTGTGACTGGTGGTGGGGGTGGGCGAAAGAGGTTGCCTTGGCTGCCTGATGGGCCTGTGAATGGATTGGTGTTGGCGGCTGGGGCTTGTGGTGTGCTGCTTGTTGCGGGTTGGTTGTTACGTTGACCCCCAAGGTTCGTTGATTGCATGGCTTGACTGATGCCCAACATTGGGGACATGGGTGCATTTGGTAGACGACGTTGCTGTTGTTGCATGCATTGTAGTCCTGCGATTGCTGCCTCCGTTCTCTCCTTTTCCTCCTTCTCCTTTTGGTACTTCTTCACTCCATCCCAGATGTGAGCCATCTCAACCGCCTTGATGGCTGCACAAAATTCGGTCCACATCGAGTACGTCTCCTTGACCTTTTGTCGTATGATGTCTGGCAGTTTGTCATGGACCTTCCAAATCAAGTTCGATCCATTGCTGATTTTTGCTTGCTTTGCTAAGCTGAGGGCCTTCTCTGCAAAAATGACATGAGTGTATACTTCTTCTCCCACATATTTCTCTTTCTTCCCGAGGTCCTCCACCTTCAGTCTTAACTCGCACAACTCTCTTTCCAACTCAGTTTCTGTCCTTTTCGCCCTTTCAACAGGCGGAAAGCACTCCAAAAACACTTTTTCCACATCCTTCCACATGGTTCTGGTCTCTAACTCATGGAACCATTCATCTGCAGGTGAAGCATATTTGAGGTGGTCTCCAAAGGATTCGATAATGTGTTCACTTTCCATGATATGGGTGTATGTTATGAAGCGACGGAACATCTTCAAAAACTCCCCTGGTTGGACATCATCACCTGGTTCACCACTGAAGCTGTGCACGGTAAACGGGGTTGCCATGATGTGGGGATTGGGCTGGTGCAATGTGGTGACATTGGGCTGGGTGGGCTGCTGCGGAGAATCCAGCTGAGGGTTTGTGGGTGGTTCAAAGGGATCTTTGAATGGAGAACTGGAGTCCGGGACTGAAAGCGTGATGGAGCTTTCAGTGGAGGGCATCGATGTGCCTGTGGAAGGTGTCGAAGTGCCTGTAGATGAGGGGGTTATAGTTGTGGCTCAGTCTCAGGAGACGAATCGTCCTCTGACTCGTGGCTGGTCTCTCCACGAGATGTTGGGCACCAGGATGTTTCTGAGTGCTGAAGACGAGGTGATCTGACAACATTGGAAACACGTTGGTGATACAGCTGGTTTCGGAGATACTAGGCCATTGGATGAAGGACATGGTGGCGTTGGACGGTGTGACATTGACGTGAGAGGGTGGGTTTAGAGCGGTGATATGAGGACATTATAGAAGCTGTATGCGTGTTTAAGTACGAATCACACTCTTATCACCAGGTGGAACGGGCAGAAGTGCTTCTGACGATGTGCAAGCTTGGTGAAGTTGTGTCCATTCTGTGTGTCTGTCCCTGCTTCTACTCTACTTGCTTACTAATCCACAGCTCATGCGCCTTCTCGGAAGGAGTGCTCTCTACCCTATTCCACTACCATCCATAGTGTGTTTTCATCTCAGGTTTATTTCTGAATATATTTTAAATTTATCCACTTTACAAATGTGAAGGAAATCATGGAGCATTAATGCCTCTGATCAATATATGCCTGATAATGTACTCATTGGGCAAATCACTGCTCCTCCCTGGTGTAAGCAGTATCAAGGTGAGTCAGGGTCAATATATTTCTCATGACTAAAATTGTCCATTCTTGTAGACTTCGTGGATGTGTCTTGAAGAATATGTACACCCTGAGTAAGCATGCTTGCAGGCTAGGCACAACTTGCACAGTCTTTTTTTTTTTGGATCCAGACATCATGACAGGTAACACAAGGGGCAAGTAGCTTTTGTCACCAGGTAAAGAGGTGGTAAACAGCAAACAACTATGTTAAATATTTTATTCCACATTTTTAGCAAAAAGGATCAGTTAAATAAAATTAATATTTTCCTGCTCATGATCTTTGTGGAAATGAGTGATAAAAAGAAAATGTTTTTGCCAGAGTAGGAAGATAAAGATCAACCCGGATTTGCTGTGGCAACAATGAGGAGGCAATGATTTAATGTTGTTGAAAGCTCATTCTGACACCAGGAAACAGGAACAAAGGATTTAAAGAATTGCTGGGGAATTAGACAATCTTATGCAGGCAGCTCATCTAATTTCTTGGCAACTAATTAAATTCTTTGTTCATGTTTCTTTGTGTCAGAACAAGGTGTCAATGACATTAAATCATTGCCTCATCATTATTGCTGTGGAAAATCAGGGTTGATCTTTATCTTCCTACTCTGGCAACAACATTTTCTTTTTCTCACTCATTTCCACAAAGATCACAAGCAGGAAAATATTAATTTTATTTAACTAATCATTTTTGCTAAAAATGTGGAATAAAATATTTAACATAGTTATTTACTGTGTACTGCCTCTTTACCTTGTGATGAAAGCCATTTGCCCCTTGTGTAAACATGTATACTCCCATGAGTCAGTGCTACAGTTCTAGCTCAACTTGAATTATAAAATTTGACATCAACAATCTCAGCTCAATGATGCAGGTGTGCAGCTTCCCCTTTTTTTTATTCTGCTGAAAAACAAGTGGTTGTGTGGAATCTTTCAAAAGTCACTTCAAATGGGCTCAGGATAAAAACACTAGCTATAAAGTCCAGAAGGGGGGTTGTGCAGGCAGTGGAATTGATAAAAAGAGGCTTGTCATGCACACTGTAAAATCTTATTTCAGAATTTGAGATCAATGACTTCTCAATGGTGGAGGTATGTGAACTTTTTTCCACTTCTTTTAGTGAATGAGATTTGGGCTCAAAGCATTATACTCATAACAGCTCAAGCTGGAAAGAATTAATCTGTAGGGCATGCCAATAAAGTATTTTCAAGTAATCAGTAATTGCATCCTCCATAGTCACATCCCTCTTCCTGACATCCTGGTGCTGAATATATATCGTGGATGCAAGGCTACTGCATAAAACAGGACCTGGACCATCCTTAGGGTCATATTTGATGGCAAGTTCACAAATAGTTTGGTCCAGATCTGTGATGTTCTTCAGATTGGATTGTGCATGCATTCAAAAAGGATGTTATCAAGGGTAACAACAACCTCAACATGGGCATTTTGATCCCAAATCAAGACTGTCAAAATTTCCTATCTTGCTCAGTTTTTAAGGTATCAAAATTATCTCTTGACAAGAGCTTTACCTAGTGAAACAGAGTTGTTTAACAAGAGGAATAAGAAATCTTGGGAGCCAACCCAGCTTGCTTGTCATCAAGTAGCAGTTGCTTCATTCTGAACCGCTCCATAGGTCAATTAGTAGGCTCCCACTCAGCCCTGAACCATGGCTTCCTGCCCATATGACACTTCAATGGTACCTAATATTTTGTCACTTGAGCCTTGATTGACAGAATACTAATGAGGGTACCAAATTCCATTGTTGTTTCTTTCATGGCACTGCCAACTGGTGCACTGTAGGCATATCATGTCCAGCCATCAGTAAAAAGGCAAAATAATTTCCAGGTTTCTGCTGGTTTCTGTTGGTTTTCAAGTTTCCAGAAACTTGGAAACCAGAAACCCAGAAACCCAGCACTATGTAATGGACACAACATATGTAGCTAGCTTGTAGACAGCCCACATCAGTACAAGTAAATATCTAAGGTACCAATTTACTAAAATACATAGTTTCCTGAGTGTCATAGCAAACTATGTGGGCCAGGGAGAACTAAAAACCAGAAAAAAGTATGAATATCAGGATAATGGGTGAAGACAATGTACACACTGATCACTGAGGAGACAAAACAAATCTAATCAATGGCTAAAAAGGTGTCCATGAAGGAAGCAGGGTGAGCGCATATCCTCACTGCCACTGGCATGCGCTGAAGTTTGACATGATGCCACAGGGAGGCATAGCTTTACACTGGTCAAAACAGGAAGTCGAAATTAAGGAGTGGGGTTTGTAAGAAGAGGGATGCACACCACATGTCATGAAAGGCTCCATCCATTTCAAACCTAGGGGCTGAACCCAACCACAAGCCCAAACTGAATATCTGACGATGTGGCTGCATGCAACAGTTGGAGGAGCAGAGGCAGCAGCAGCTGTTATTTGTGCAGCAGACACAGGGATAGATATGTGGTAGGCTGGTGAACGAAGAGTATTGTGGGACATAGGCGGTATGTTGGCAAGGGGGAAGTTGAAGTTTGTGTTTGGCTGTGTTGATTGAATGTTCAACTTTATCACATGCAATTGGGTGTTGCCACACAACTGCCACATCTCTTCCTTGTTCCTCTCATACCCTCTGCCACTTTCACAACAGGACACCGTCTGCCAGAGAAGACACCAGTGCTCAAGATTGGGGCATGCCTTTCCCATCCAGACATTGTGTGGTGGTATGTAATCCACTTTTCACCCTTCCAGTGTTCCAATTAATTGCTTGAGCTCAGAGCAGTCATCCGATGTTGAATGCTGACCAAGAACTCAAAGGGGAACATGGATTGGAGTGTTGAGGGGTTTGGGATGGAGTAGTGTTGTATTTTTTATAAATCATACTTACCACTAGAGATATTCTTGGGGCATATTTTTTTGTAGATAGGTTTCGGTAGGTTTCTTAGGTTTCCATCACTTGTCATTATGAGAGGTTTCTGGGAATTTGGACATAGGTTTCCAAATTTCCTGGTTTCCTGGTTTTTATTGGTTTCTGCAGGTTTCTCAGGTGGAGAAACCTCTGGAAACTGAAATGCTTAAGTTCTGATATGATCCTGTCATGCTGACTGATCCTGACATAGGTCTGTGGATGCAATGTGTTGAAGAGTGCACATAAGATGAGGGTATTCAGCCAGAATGAAGTCCCAATAATGCATCAGAGAAAGTCCATCAATCCAAGGAAATGATACATTACTCATTGATGGCAGCATGATGAGGAAGCAGTGTACAATGCCTCTGATGGGGAACCTGATCAGCTGTGACAACATAAAAAAAAGCCAACTATCTGTAGTAGTATTGAAATTGTCGGACTGGAGGGTAGAGCATGGGTGACTGACACCAGGGAGAGGTGGTTATTTGCCCAATAGGCACATGATTAGGCATATGTTGATTAGTGGCATTATTGCTCAATAATTTACTTCACATTTGTCTGATGGTTAAATTCAAAATATACCCAACATTAAAACCCAACTGCAATTAGGATGTGTACAAAGGACTCAATGAGAAATATTAGCAAAAGGTTCATCAAATGTTCTCCAGCAGCTCATTCAATATTTGATTTTAATGTGTCCAGATATTATTAAATGTATTCAGAATATGCGCAATATTTCAAGATACATTTTAAGTAAATTCATCAGCTTCATTTAGATTGTGACCAATGGGCATATTTTATATGTAACTATCATCCATAGCATGTTTTCATCTCAGGTTTATTTCTGAATATATTTTAAATTTATCCACTTTACAAATGTGAAGGAAATCATTGAGCATTAATGCCTCCTAGTGTTGCCAATGACTAAGCAGATCAATTTCATAAAAATGAGATGTAGCTTTGAATAAAACAGATAGAATTCTAAGAATATTTGAGCATACAGATATCCCTAAAAGTTGGTGGGTCCTCTGCCAACACTAAGTGTGAGAGTTAGGTTGTCCAGAGATAATTGACCAGCTACAAAACAGCTCAATTTTGGGCCATTTTTGTAGCTGATTGAATATATCTTCACTGGCAACATGGATTGCTTGGTGTTAGTGGGGGACCCACTGGCTTTTAGGAATATCTATATGCTCAAATATTCTTAAAATTTTATCTGTTTTATTCAAAGCTACATCTCATTTTTATGAAATTGATTGGCATAGTCATTGGCAACACTAATGCCTCCGATCAACATATATCTGATAATTTACTCATTGGGAAAATCACTGCTTCTCCCCAGTGTGACATGAAAAGTTCCACAATTGCCCATAGTAAACTTGTTGGACGGCGATGATATCTGTACTGTGGCTGACAAGGACATGGTCAAGCTTCTTGTAAGAGTCTTTGACTTCCTTTCCTTTCTCAGCTGTTGTGGTCTCCATTACCATCACACAATAGATATGTGCAAAGTCTATGTAATCATGTGACCTAAAGCATTGCATCCACTTTGTCCACAGCAGGTGTCCTGCACAAAAGTTGACATTTTTATTTTACAGGGTTAATTTTGTATGATAATTTTTCTCCATTTGTGAACATCTGAGCTCAAAAATTAGCTGAATGCTGTGCTGACAACCACTGGATTGCAGAGAAAATCTAAAAAAAATCAGATCACCATTAGTCTTAATAGATTTCTCATAATAATATGATTACCAACATCACACAAGTGTTGGGTATAGAATATACAACATATGTAAGTGTGGGTCATTAAGGTTGTTGAAAAATCCAACCCCTACAAAATCAACTTTCCAACAACTTTCACTTCTTTTATCACATTTGCCTCAGACATATGTTGATCAGAGGCATTATTGCACAATTATTTCCTTCATGTTTGTAAAGTGGATAAATTTAAAATATATTCAGAAATAAGCCAGAGATGAAAACATGCTAGTTATATATAAAATATGCATATTGGTCACAATCTAAATGAAGCTGGTGAGTATACAGGGAGCAATGCAGTTGAAAAACAATTATATTTTCATATGTAAAACATTCAAATTATGATTTTCACACAGAAATCATGGGAGGGGATGGGTGCAGTGGTCAAAGCAGTGGGGGGGAGGAGCAAGAGGCAAGCAGGCAACATGATGTGCCAGGTCACGTGCTCCCTGTTCTCCTTCCCAAAAGAGATCTGGTGAACACTGGTAAATTTGTCGACATAAGTACATGTACATTCCATAAATAAATCCTAATTTGTGCACTACTTATGTAGATAGCAGTGGTGCATGTGATGTACAAGCCATCCCCTGTCTTCCCTTTTTATTGAAATTAAATTGTGATTGCTGCCTACATGACAGTGATAAAACAGTAAAATTGTAGAAAATTTTCTTGGTTGTTATTTGCATAGAGATATAAAAAGTGCTTCTAATGTTTATTCCATTTTTATTGACTACTTGCCATTGAGGAATTCAACTTTGTGACCTGTATGAAGATATGGGAGTTCCAGGACCCCAGAACTGGCTGTGGGATGTCAGATCAATATCCATATGCTGACCATGTCCTTGTCGGCAACATTATATCTGTTGTGTAAGCTGAGGTGGTGCCAACACTTGCCATGATAGTTACAAGTACCTACAAATTCCTTATCAATCCATTCGCAGCTGTAGAGAAAGGCTAGGCAACTTATGTGTTCTTTGATCATGAGGGGTCCAGGATTCGGTTCTATGCTGAAAGTCCTGGTGGCACTCCTCCAAGCTCAAGGGTGCTCTGGCAATAGAATGCCAGACCTATAGTCAGTTAGTTAGTCCAGCCAATGGTCCAAAAATAATAATAATGGAGGTCTCAAAAACTAAAGCTCAGGAACACTCTAGGACCTCATATTGACTTGTAATGAATGTAATTATGTTATGTACTACCATCTGCATGCATAGGAGGCTCTGTGGAGCTGGCTGGACTATAATTTTCAACATCACAACAGGTGGTGCATGCTCGTTTGTGAGACTGACACATTCACCAGGAAATGTTGTGGAATCAGTGGCACTCCAAGTTGCCATTGCTGCAGAAGTTGAACCTGAAAAATCCAGTGACTTTGGATGATTGAAATGAAAAAGGGTTTTGCCACAGGCGGAAGTTGATGTGCTTGATGGGTGCAAAATGTGGAGTGAGTCTGCTCAAGGACATGGAAGCAAAGCCACAGATGACATAATATTACCATATATGGATGTGTGCCTGATTACATAGTTAGTTAGTCCACCCAAAGTTGACAGAAGAAAAAAATCAACCCCAGGTCTTTTTTTTCAATCCTGACACCCCCTTGTCCAAGTTGGATGCTTACAGAGTATGATGTTTGGTTTTGCAATCCACAAGCTGTCCTCAAGAACATGCTTGCAAATCTGGATTTCAAATGGTGAGTTCGACTACAGTGCCTTTCATGAATATGATATGAAAGGCAACTGGAAGTGGCAAGATTTCATGTCCGGCAATTGGAGCTGGCAGCAATTGGTGCATATTTGCTGGGATTTTCTCTTTTGACTAGCAGACTTAGTTTTATTTTCAAGGATGAAATCATGAAGGAAAACCCTAGCAATGCTGGTGTGCTCTTTTTCCCAGTCATTTTGGGAAGCAATAAGACTACTGTCTCTGTTGTGACCAGTCAAAATGAATACTATTCACTCTACTTGTCAATTGGGAACATTCACAATAATGTTCAATGTGTGCATCATGAAGCAATGATACCCATTGGCTTTCTTGCAATCCCCAAGGGTAAGTTTATGTTCAGAAAACAGATAGTACCCTTTCTCATTACTTCACCAGGTGAACGAAAGCATGATAAAGACCCAGAATTTCTCTGTTTTTGATGACATTTATTTCATTCATCTCTCAGCACCATTTTTTGAAGCATTAAACCCAGTGAAAAACATGTCAAGTGAAATTGTGTGAAATTGAGTAAACTCAAGCCGTTCCCATGTAACTGAGTAACTTTGAGCATTTTCAAGTGCTTTTCATTAATTGCCAATGCCTAGCACCTTGGCATTCCTCTTGGCTTCTTCTTTTCTTCCAGGCTCAGGGCATGGAAACTGCT
>Ga0307507_10009539_pt1 | contig 12876 bp, 11 predicted proteins | sample 7_EM_MG_FD_207223 | JGI IMG/M metagenome (GOLD analysis project Ga0307507, IMG submission 207223) | Populus trichocarpa ectomycorrhiza microbial communities from riparian zone in the Pacific Northwest, United States - 7_EM | ecosystem: Host-associated > Plants > Roots > Unclassified | place... | reverse complement strand
GAAATTGTGGGGTAGAACACAGACCTTCTGAGAATGGCGCCCTCGGCAGCTGATATTTGTGTAAAACTTGGCTATCCCAGGGTCACCGACAAGGACTATAAAGTATGGGTTTCGAACTTCAAAAGGATCTGGCTTCGTCAGCAGCATCCGGACCTCATCCCCGGACCAGTGGCTCTTGCGGCCGAGGAGAAGACTTTCGAGTGGGAAGCCGGGATCCGAAAAATGTATACCGACTTCCCAACTCAATGGGCTCTGGCAAACTTTGCGAATCCAGCGGGTTGTCGGGAGTGGGCTAGGCAATTCCTGATTCTGCATGCGAAGAAGGTCCGCTCCGATCTATCAGACGAGGCAAAAGCCGCTGCCGCCCAAGCCGTTGCCAAACGTGCCAAACGCCGTGCCGCGCCCACCGCAATTCCCGCATCCCCCGCATCCCCGCAACCCCCAGAACTGCCACCGCCCCCGCGACTACGGAAACCCCAGGACCTCCAGAAACCCCGTGGCTACCAGGAGCCCCGCGACTGCCACTGGCCCCGCGACTACCGGAACCCCCAGGACCCCCAGAAACCCCGTGGCTACCAGGAGCCCCCCAGCTATTAGGAGCCCCTTGGCTACCAGGAGAGCATTGACTACCAGGAGAGTATTGACTACCAGGAAGCGGGCAAGGAATGATGATGATGAAGCCGAGGTTCTTGGGAGCCCACCTGCAAAGCGGCCGAGGCAAGTGGAGCTGCCAGAGTTGCGGTTTACAGCTTTCCGCGTCTCCTTCCGCGGTCCTGACAGTACCTGAACCCACTCTACGACCTACGCTATAGTCAACGAGTTCCCCCGCCTTGTCCGCTGGGCTCGCGGAAGAGCTCCACAACTTAGCACAAAGTCCATGCTACTCAAGACGAATATTACCCTACGGAATGATGAGTACATGGACTTCTTTCCCGGCGTGGAGAAGGGTGGAAGGGCGGAACTGGGTATCTCGGACCAAGGATCATGGAACGCGGCATTAATGATGGCCCAAGCCAATTGTCCTAACGAGGGCACATTTGCTGGTCTTCTGGTGGTAGCCATAGATGCAGAAAGCGATGAGAATCATGGGGTCGAGGGAGAGATTGGGCCAGACTATACGGGTGAAGAGGAGGATGAGCGGGAGCCGCGAAGGAACAATCGCCCTGAGAACCCGGGGCACGGTGGGGAAGGGCCTTCTCAGCCTTGAACTCGGCCCAGGCCTTCGAGAAAGGGCAAAGAGCGGGTGATAGATACTGGGGACAATGACGGGGATGGGGACTCGGACCAAGATGGTAACGATCATGATGGTGGTGACCATGATGATGGTGATGATGATGATGATGGTGATGGTGGTAATGATGACTTGTATAGTCGCCCAGGTAAGTGATGGTCCAACGTACTAGTATTGTCAAACTTTGAGAATCTACGAGCTAATTTATTTTTCCACAATTTGCAGCTAGAGTTCGCCCGCCAATACCACCTGGCCTACTTGACACCCTGATCCGGAATGGAAAAGATAATTCGGACCCCCGATATATTAGGGAAAACCACGCCTTGGAAGCCGACGACGATGCAACGGCCGCTGCGACTACGGACCCTACTACCACTAGCGATGGTGCACTTCTCGGGCTCTGCAGTGACCAGCTCAACAACGATTTTGAGCACCAATGCTTCGAAGGTGCTGTGAGAATGTTGGGGGCAGAACTCCTCACACCAGTCGAAGGTGATATCGGGCCCTGCATGCTCAGAATCCCGGAAATCCCCCGTGGAAGGTACCTCCCCCATCAAGTCTGGGGTGTCTGGTTCATTGTGGAGCGTATTCTCGCGGACCGTCCCCCTGTGGCCCTAATCGCTGACGATATGGGATTGGGCAAGACGAATTGCGCACTTGCCACACTACTCTACCTTAAGCACATCGTTGATGAGGCTGCAGGAGGTAGACCTTTGGCATACTTGGGGGGGAAATCGGTGGAGGAATTGGAAGAGGTTCCGCGGATCTTTGGCAATGATATTGAGGTGTACAGACGACCCTCTATCATCATAGTCCCGGCCAACCTTGTCCCTGCCTGGGAACGGGCAGTCCAGAGTTAAATTCCACAGACTGGGCTCACCTTAATCAACCTCTTTTCGAGACGCCGGCTTACTCATAATGACCTCAACTACAGTTCTGACAACCCCGAGCGTGGCAAAGCCATCCACCTGATATCCTATAGCGTCTACCGAGCCCGCTATAACAATTCTGAGCACTTGGAGGGCTGCAATTGGGGGGGTTGGGATCTTCGATGAATCTCATACGGCGAAATCACGGGTAACACAAACCTTCAACTCCCTAATGAAAATTGATGTTACCTGCCGGATCCAGCTCACAGGAACCCCAATGCACCATACGGTGGGTGATTGGGTTGTTCAGACCGAGTGGCTGTTCGCCCAGGTCACGGATCAGGACGAGCTCGATAGCCACGGTCCGCATCCACTTGACTCCGCAATTGCTGAGGCGAAGCGCGAAAATCTAACATTGGAGGAAGCCTATGACCAGATGAAAGAGATTGCATGGCCGTGGACCATCCGGCGCTAGGGGGAAACTAAGGACGCAAACGGGGAAACCCTGGTCTGCATTCCCGAGCTTGTCCAGCACGACATACGCCTGCAATACACTGATGATGAGGCAACCGCAATGGATGGTTGGATTGAGGATACCAAGGGCGGTGTTAGGCATACCGAGAATGCCAACCCATAAGGCTCACGTAGAGACCCTGCGTACCAATCAGTTGAAAAAAGTACGAAGTACACAAGATACATCTCGGTCTAGCTTAAGATGATAGTCACGTGCCTCCGACTATAAGGTCACGTGTTTAATTCACAGCCGCGTCATAGTTATTATTAGTTAAAATATAATTATACAACAAGTCATAAAATGACGGCGATAATAGCGTAAAGGCGTCTCAGAGATTTAAGTGTGTGTTCCCGTTTTAGGATGCCCATAGGGTAGGAACGAGAGTTCTCTAATATGACGGACAGAATCAGAATAAACACTTAAGTAAAAAAATTATCGTATGACAATACCAGAAGACACATAGCGGAGACCACCGGGCCCGCTCAGAACCAGTCAGTACGAACATAAGATAGTGAGTGCAAATTGATATTTGAGCGATCACTGCCACAAGTCAGTTCGGAAACCTGATGCCCAGACAGTGACAGACTCTCGTGCATTGGATTGTCTGACATCTTTGAAGTTGGCCACTTCATATATGGTTCGGTGAAGAGATATTATTACGTTGGCATTAGTTGGCTACGTGTACTCTAGACTAACCTATTATTTACGGGACTGACACACCCTCATAATAATATGGTAGTTTACATCTTCATAATGTGAGTATGGAGTCGAACAGTTGTCAGGGTCAAGAAGTGGTTGCACTTACAAGTTTGGAGAACTTAGTTCGGTCGATACTTAGTTAGTATGGTTAGGACATGTAGCCCGGGAACACTCAGACGCGCAATATAAATATTGAAGTGCCGCCCTCGCTCAAAAAATCATCAAGCACTGCAGAAGAGATCTTATCAATATAATAAGTTTTACAATTATTATTTCCTCATTATCTTTACACTACGCGAGTAACTTAGTTACACTTTACTACAAGCCTTCCTAGACAAGATTCCCCATCTAGGACCAGTCCAGCGAAAGGCCTAGTCCGGTATCATAAGTCACCTTACTGGCTACCCCTAACACTATATTGATAGTTCTCCTTGTTACCAAGGCTCACTACATATGACCAGAGCTGTCACGACAAAGTATATAAACAAAAATATACATCAGACAGTTAGGCAAGACCTCTTCCAGAATCGGACCCTACGAAGATACCTCGAACCATTACCACGCAGAGATCATCCCCTATACTCACCTATCATACCCTACGGGGTTACTATAGATCAAGAACTAGAAGAGATCCAGATTTACTGGACTCCACAATACCTCCCGTACTATATTGATGACGGTCTTATTGCACCAACCTCTACTGAATTCATTTGAGCATTTCTCGAAACATACGAGGAAACCGAAGAAGAGGGAGATGAACAGTGGAATAACCCGTACCCATTCTCAAAATCCAAATACCACCATGAGATACCAGCTATTTGGACATACAGTCGGACGAATTATCCATACCAAGACAATTCAACTCTACCGCTGCCGGTGAAATAGGCAGACGAACGAGGACAAGCTGGAAACCATTTCCTTAGTGAAAGAAACCTTTCACAAGTTTGAAGACGAGCAGTGGATCTACGAAATCTACGAGCAAGACATCCTCGAAATCGATATCCCAAAACCATTGATGCAAAAGACATACCCAATGTCCCTTTTTCCCCGAATCACCAGTGGAGATCCGATGGACATATCCGGTGGCGAGCCGTCAGACACGTTGGAACGCATTAACGAGACCTCAGTAATCTCTAGCACTGTGGGACCAATCCATTCGGATAAAGTACCAAGAAGAACGGGCTCCCCATACCCGCCAGGACATCTACCAGTGATTGGTGCGAGAATAAAAGACTCGGGCTCTGGCAGACGACAGGGATCACCAAAGCCGAGAGACGATAAGGCCTTTCTAAAAGCCCTAGCGGCAAGAGCAAGACTGGCAATGAAACACCTCGACGGGAAAATAGCAACAAACCAAGTAAAACTTGGGAATTTGGACAAACAAGTACAAGGACTTGTACACGAAATCCAGGACACCCGACAAGAGGTCGAGGACGGCAAGCAACTTGATACAGAAAGGCTAACAACCTTCGTAAAAATAATCGTTGCCGTCGAAAATGCCACGCAAACCCGACAGGAGGAAATAACCAGACTAGCCCTAGAGCTTGATCAGGCCAGAAGACAGCAGCAAGAAGCAAATGAACGACAAAGTCGTCATGAAGTAGTAGGCTCCCAATTACATGCTAACATAATGGGACAGGGCGAGACTTCAGCAAATAGGGCAAATGCCCTAGAGCAAGAAGTAATCAGACAAAGGGCTCAATATGCAGCAGACGTTGTCACCCTTCAAAGAGTGGGCAACAGACATGCTGAAACTCAAGAACGAGTAACCGCAGAGTTATCCGCCCAGATGACCATTATAATGCAAAAATTGGCCGGCTTCCAACCAACACCTACTACTACTACCCCGGCTCCTCTACCTACACAAGTTCCCGCAGCCCCCCAGGTCCCTACAAACCCGGATCGAGTACAACGATGGGCATAAGAGAGAGGGGAGCAAAATGCAAGAGAACAAGGCAGGCAAGACAAAGGGAAACAGCGGGAAGGAAAACCACCAAGACCAGAAAACCAGGGAGGTGGAAACCAAGGTCCACCCTCCCCTCCACAATACAATAACCCCGATCCCAGCGACGATGGGTCAGACCAGGGTGGTGGAGGAGGAGGAGGAGGCGGTAACCCAGGTTGGCGGCCAGACAGAGAGGACCCTATCGACCCACAAGTCGAGATGATCGCTCAAGCGATCGGAATAGCCATCGCAAACAGTGGCAAACGACAGGCTGATGCCCCACTCCCATTCAAAAACTGAAAAGACCAAGGTATTAAACTTTGGTTACTTCAATGCGAGGATTACTTCAAAAGAAACCCTAACCAGTGGAGATCGGACCAGGACCGAATCAAATATGCACTAGGAAGGATGGAAGGAGAAGATGTGTCGGCATTCGCATTTACCTACCGGAATAAGATGACCGGAGAATTAGGCCATCTGAAGATCGAAGGTTACGAGTTTTGGGAGGCATTTAGAGGACAGTGCATCTCACGATTCGCACTCACACATGAGGGTCAAAGGTCCCTAGCATTAATGACCAAAGTTACCTATAATGGTAACATTGACCAATTCCTCCTCGAGTTGGAAAACCACAACACCCACGTGGGAATGAGTGGGGTCGCATGGCGCCAAAGGGTAGAACGACATATTCTGAAAGATGCATTACGGCGACTATCAACCAAGGAATAAGCAACGGATAGTGCCTGGATTGCGGCACTAAGGACAGTCTGCAGGCGAGAAGAAATATTCGTGGAACAACTCGCCCTGCAACACGATGGTCCTAGTGGTTCCCGAAACTATTCAGGAGGGAAAAGAAAGAGGGAAGAAATGGCTGTCATGAAACCTAGGAAAGAAAGAAAGCAATACTCAGCCGAAGAAAAAGCGGCCTACAAAATAAAAATAGAAGCCGAAAGGAAAGGAAAGGGCCCAGCACCAACGCAGGGAAAGGTAGAACATGTGGATTGGAATAAAGCCCATGAAGGAATTGAGGACCAAGTAGCCCAAGATCGGAAAAGAGCACAACAGTGTACCCGTTGTGGAATGAATAACCACAAATGGGCAAACTGTAGGAAAACAATCCAAGTATCCACTATCGGTAGGCAACCGAGGAAACACTTCTGTCAAAGACCACGGCACCCTACTTCCCGACAATGGAAGGCAGGCCTATAACCCCCTTTCGATGACCCCAAACCTCGACGTTGACCAGAAAAAAATCACGCGAAGGAACACCCCGTGTCAACCAAATTGAGAGACCATTGGCATGGGATTTTACTGACATGGAGTTAACCTGAGTTACTCCCAGCACCGATGGCAACGGCATTCAGGTACTCGGAGAATGCCCTCCCTCCGAAATCAAAATCAAAAAATGAGAGACTACGACAAGTAGATCGGACGTCACCCTGAAGGCAAAAGAGAACAAAGCGGAGCGAACTGGGGAAAGTATTATCCGGTACCCAGATGAAGAAAAACAGTTAGGATGGCAATAAGTAAAAGAAACATAGTATGACCAGTCCGACGCGGATTCCAAGAAAAGGTTCATACTAGTGGAGACTAGCAGAACAAGGAATCGCTCATCGAGAGCAGACCCCGAGAATCTTATACCCAGACCGATGACGTGAGTGACAGGACACGTACGTCTAAGTACCTCTATGCTGTCCCATGAATACAAGGTCTGGCTAAAATATAAGTTTGAGTTCGCGGATCTGGCTTAGAATCTCTTTATACCTGAACTATACCACTAGTAACCTTAGTAGCAGCTAGTCAGAGAACTGACACACCAGAGGTTATGGGAATTCCTCGGCAGGAAATAAAGACCGCTAGTAGTGGGCTGCCCGATAACCAAAAGAAAAGACGTTTTAAGTTCCTCTGAGGAGACCTCAATGGTTGAAACTACGCGGGCGTAGTAACAAACCCGTGTTAACTACAACCACAACACCATGACTGATAAACGAAAACGCAAAGACACACTGCCAATTGGCAAACGAATTAGGACTCAAGTCCCAAGACCTGCACATTACAAATGCCCGGAAGGGCCCGCATTTATTGAAGCAGCCGGAAAGCGAATACGGATCTGAGTACTGCTTGACTCAGGATCGAACATCTTCCTGATCAACAAAGACTTAGTCGAACACTTCGACATACCTTATGAGACTCGCCAAAAAGCGCTGAACATCCTAGCTTTCGACGGCGAAGTTAATCCATCAGGAGGAAAACACTTTACATATCCTATCCTCCTCGAAATAGGAAATAATGGCCACCGCACAAGCATATCTTGCGAGGTAGCCACGGCAGTAGAATACGACCTCATCATCCGATTCGGATGGTGGCAAAAGGAACACCCTATAGCAAACATAGACGACCCTCAAAAATGGACATTCACCAAACAAAGCTGTTTGGGACATGTTGAAGATGAAGGAATAGGTGGAATGTTTAAATGGGATGAAACGGAAGCCTTCGACGAGGAGGCTCAGTATGTGGGCAGGATATGTCGACAGGAGGACCCAAACCAAGTGTTGCTGGATAAAATACCACAATACTACGAGGACTATCACAAACTATTTCTCACAGCAACGGCCGAGAAATTAGCTGAGCGAAGAACATTCGATCATGCAATAGACCTCAAACTAGGAGCCGAACCCCCCTGGGGACCAATTTACCCAATGTCGGCATATCAACTAGACACACTAGACAAGTCCCTAAAGAAATGCTAAAACAAGGAAAGATTGTCCACGGCCAATCACCTGCGGGGGCACCAATCCTGTTCGTTCCAAAACCAGATGGGAAGTTACGGCTATGCGTCGACTATCGAAACCTCACAAAACTCATGATTGTAAATAGGTACCCCCTACCATTAATGGGAGAATTAAAAGACGGAGTAGCAGGAGCTAAGATATTCACCAAATTGGACTTAAAGGATGGGTACCACCTGTTAAGAATACGGGAGGGAGATGAATGGAAAACTGCATTCAGAACCCGATACGGTCACTTTGAATACAAAGTCATGCCATTCGGACTCGTCAACGCTCCCGTCACATTCCAAGCAATGATGAACAAAAGCCAACGAGAGTCTCTCGACCACGGAGTAGTCGTCTACCTGGATGATATCCTGATATACTCGGAAAGTGAGGAATAACACATCGAGTTGGTTAAAAATGTCCTGGCAAAGCTAGAAGAACACCAACTGGCAGTATTGGTAACCAAATCAGTTTTCCATGTTAAATCTGTCGAGTTCCTAGGATACATAGTGGGAATCGACAGAGTCACAATGAGCGAAAGGAAACTCGAGTCGGTAATGAACTGGCGAGCACCGCGATTGGTAAAAGAAGTGCAGATTTTCATCGGCTTTCTAAATTTTTACCGACGGTTCATCAAAGACTTTTCCAAAATATGCACACCTATAACGGAAACGTTGAAAGGCGACAAAACCAGATTTCACGGGGGGCCTGAGCAAAACGAAGCGTTTACAGAACTCAAGAAACGATTCGTCACGGCCCCCATATTGGAACACTTCTATTCCGATAGAAAAACAGTGGTCGAGACGGACGCAAGCGATTTTGCACTCGGGTGCGTGTTATCACAGTTTAAGGATAAAAGGCTACACCCAGTAGTGTTCCACTCCAGAAAACTAACCCCGGCGGAAAGGAACTACGAGATTCACGACAAGGAATTACTTGCGATACTAGAAGCTTTCAAGGAATGGAACTACTATCTGATAGGAGCAGATAAACCCGTGACGGTATACATTGACCACCAAAACCTACAGAACTTCCTTATGACAAAAGTTTGGAATCAGATGCAAATCAGGTGGGCACAGAGGTTGGCAGATTACCATTTCAACATCATATACCGCCCAGGGAAAAGAGGGGGAAAGCCGCATGCACTGAGCCGACGGCCGGAGTACTGTCCTGAGGAGGGAGCTAAGCATAGCGAACAGTCGATATTGAAACCTGAACACTTCCAAATATCTCTCATCCAGGAAAATGACGAGGACGAAGGATACATTTCAGAACCTAAACCCACGATAAAAAATGGAATCAGGGTTAAGCGACTGTCAAGCAAAGCTATACTACCAACCAAAGGATCAAGGCTAGCGGCAGGGCACGACATCTACGCGATAGGTGAGTTCACTATTCCAGCTCAAGAACAAGTCCTAAAGGAAACGGGAATAGCCATTGGACTACCAAAAGGAACCTATGCCCGGATTGCCCCACGAAGTGGCCTAGCAAGCAAGAAAGGCATAGCAATCAATGGAGGCGTTATCGATGCAGACTATACTGCTGAAATAAGAGTTATCATGGTTAACCACGGCAAGGCAGATTGCAGGATCCAGGAAGGAGACCGAATTGCCCAACTGATTATTGAAAAAATCAACACATCTGACATGATGGAAGTAGACGAGTTGGAGTTAACAGAACGAGTGGACAGTGGTTTTGTGAGCACAGACATGTCTCCAAAACGCACAATATCAGTCACTGACGCCCAGTCTATGATATGCTTTCTGCAAGCAGATTCTAATAACAACGAATACTTCGAGGTTGTAGATATTGGTAACCACCCTAGACTAAGACAGGAGCATGTCTTGATGTCAAGCGCCATCATTTCACAAATGGAAATGAAAGTATTCGAGGCCAACTTCATATCAACGGTGGTAGCGGCAAGCGAAAGGGACCAGGAATGGACAGCTCAAAAAGGGGAACTCGAGAGGCTAGAAAACGAAGGAAAGGAGTTCGCTAAAAACTGGACGCAAAAAGACGGACTGCTCTATTATAAGAATCGACTATACATCCCAAACGACGAAGGGTTACAAACAACCATTACAAAAGGATGTCACGATTCACAAGTAGCAGGACATTTCGGACAGGAAAAAACGGTGGAAAACGTCACCAGGGATTTTTATTGGAAAGGACTCACGGCATGGATAAACGACTATGTACGATCCTGCAACGAATGTCCAGAGAATAAATCACCAAGGCATGCACGATATGGATTACTACAACCACTACAAATCCCCTTTGCCGCAGGGACTTCCATCTCGACAGACTTCATAACCCATCTACCAGAATCACAAGGGCACCCACAGATCATGGTGGTTGTAGATCGGTTCACAAAGATGGCACACTTTATCCGTTTAAATGAAAACGCAACGGCAAAAAATGTGGCCGATACATTCCTACGGGAAGTCTGGAAACTTCACTGCCTACCTACCGAAATTTTTTCTGATATGGACGCCAAGTTCTCAGGAGAATTCTGGGAGTCGTTATGCAAGTCGCTGGGCATAAAACGAAAAATGTCCACCTCCTACCACCCCCAAACAGATGGACAGACGGAAAGAACCAACCAGACGTTTGAAGGATACCTACGCAATTTCATAAATTATGATCAGGATGACTGGTATCAGGTACTACCACTAGCCGAACATGCGTACAATAACTCAACCACCAACGCACATGGAATGTCACCGTTCTACGCCAACTACGGGTTCCATCCACAAACAGAATGGATGAAGGAACGAGAAGCTCAGAACCCAGGAGCAGGGCTATACGCGCACTGGATGGAGGAAACTCACCGACACGCCAGGAAGAGGGTAGAACAAACTCAAGAAGAAATAAGCAAATACTACGATCGGAAAGCCCGTCAACAAGCGGACATTAAGGTCGGAGACTTGTTGATGTTAAATGCAAAAAAGATTCGCACCAAACGACCAAGGAAAAGCTTAAGTCCAAGAATACACGGTCCCTTCAAAGTATTAGAAGTCAAAAAAGGAGAGCGGGCTTTCAAACTGGAAATATCGCCGCAGTGGAAAAGCCACCCAATATTTCATGTTTTGCTAGTGGAACCTTATCGAGCATCAGCACGGGAAGGAAGAGAACAACCTCCATTAGTTCCGGAAGATATCGAAGGAGACCTCAAATGGGAGGTAGAAAGGATCGTGAAAAGTGAAGTTATCACGTACACGAGAAAGGTTGGAAGACGTAACCAAGAGTTCAAGAAACTTCATTACTTCGTTAAATGGAAAGGTTGCGCAGAGAACGAGAACACCTGGGAACCACCGGAAGGGCTGGGGAACGCTCAAGAGCTTGTGGAAGAGTTTCACAGACAAAATCCAGAAATGCCCGGACTAGCGGCGGTCGAATGCAGAGGAAAGGTTTTCCTCATGTGGCCAAGCAAACGCATGAGGTTTTTTACCCTATTACGTCGAGTTCGAAAAAGAAATAGCAAAATTAGGTATTCAGAGACGTAAGCTAGGAGGAGGGAGCTTGTGTTAGGCATACCAAGAATGCCAACCCATAAGACGCACGCACAGACCCCTGTGTACCAATCAGTTGAAAAAAGTAGGAAGTACACAAGATACATCTCGCTCTAGCTTAAGATGATAGTTACGTGCCTCCGACTATAAGGTCACGTGTTCAATTCATAGCCGCGTCATAGTTATTATTAGTTAAAATATAATTATGCAACAAGTCATAAAATGACGGCGATAATAGCGCAAAGGCTTCTGAGAGATTTAAGTGTGTGTTCCCGTTTTAGGATGCCCATAGGGTAGGAACGAGAGTTCTCTAAGATGACGGACGGAATCAGAATAAACACTTAAGTCAAAAAATATTGTATGACCATACCAGAAGACACATAGCGGAGACCACCGGGCCCGCTCAGAACCAGTCAGTACGAACATAAGATAGTGAGCGCGAATTGCTATTCAAGCGATCGCTGCCACAAGTCAGTTCGGAAACCTGATGCGCAGACAGTGACAGACTCTCGCGCATTGGATGGTCTTACACCTTTGAAGTTGGCCGCTTCATATATGGTTCGGTGAAGAGATATTATTACGTTGGCATTAGTTGGCTACAGGTACTCTAGACTAACCTATTATTTACGCGACTGACACACTGTTAGGGGTAGCCGGTAAGGTGACTTATGATACCGGACTAGGCCCTATGCTTGACTGGTCCTTAAATGGAGAATCTTGTCCAGGAAGGCTCGTAAAAAAGTGTAACTAAGTTACTTGTGTGATATAAAGATAATGAGGAAATAATAATCGCAACCTTATTATATTGATAAGATCTCTTCCCCGGTGCTTGATGATTCTCTTTAAGCGAGGGAGGCACTTCGATATTTATATTCCGCGTCTTAGTGTTCGCAGGCTACATGTTCTAACTATACTAACTAAGTATCGACCAAACAAAGTTCTCTAAACTCTTAAGTGCGAACACGTCTTGACCCTGACAACTGTTTGACTCCATACTCACATTATGAAGACTTAGACTACCATATTATCGTGAGGGTGTGTCAGTCCCGTGAATTATAGGTCAGTCTAGAGTACACGTAGCCGACTAATGCCAACGTAATAATACCTCTTCACCGAACCATATATGAAGCGGCCAACTTCAAAGGTGTCAGACCATTCAATGCGCGAGAGTTCATTACTGTCTGCGCATCAGGTTTCCGAACTGACCTGTGGCAGCAATTGTTCGAATAGCAATTTGCGCTCACTATCTTATGTTCGTACTGACTGGTTCTGAGCGGGCCCGGAGGTCTCCGCTATGTGTCTTCTGGTTTCGTCATACGATATTTTACTTAA
>Ga0307507_10009538_pt1 | contig 12876 bp, 3 predicted proteins | sample 7_EM_MG_FD_207223 | JGI IMG/M metagenome (GOLD analysis project Ga0307507, IMG submission 207223) | Populus trichocarpa ectomycorrhiza microbial communities from riparian zone in the Pacific Northwest, United States - 7_EM | ecosystem: Host-associated > Plants > Roots > Unclassified | place... | reverse complement strand
AGCATATATAAAAGTCTAAATTTAAATTATTAAAATTTATTATTAAGTGGTTGTTAAGATATTAAAGTGTGATTTTTCCATTTTTTGGTATGTTTTTGAAGTGATCAGCTTACCCGTTTGACCAGCTTACCCATGAAATACGTTATACCTTACCGGCGATTTAATTAAGTTTTAATTGCTATTAGTTTATTAATTTCTTGGCTATTTATAGTTCTAAGCGACGAACTTTATCTGTAAATTAATAAAAGCGGTCCTTACTATTTTCTAAAACCTCCCTTATCTAAAGTTATATTCGCTAAGAAGTAAAAAGATTCTCTATCCTGTAGCTTACTTAACCAATTCCAGGGCTCTCCGTTAATATTGTCACCTCTTATCCACTCCTATCCCTCTGCTTCTTTTTCCGCTTACATGCGCCATAATCTGTAATAATCAACGACTCTCGTAGACGTTTCTTGCTAACCTCTGAGGTTTCCACCATTGTAGCAATTTCACCTTTAAGAATGGAAATAGGCCGCAACGGGATGTAGGTGTGGCATATAATAAGGGTGCTGTCTGAGAATATAGATGGCTGATCGAATTTACGAAGGAAGGCAGCAGTAACAGTAGCAGTGTAGAGTCGGAGAGAACAAACATTTTTATTATGGTTATTAACAAGGAGATAGACCTAATTCTTAATAAGTACTACTTGCAAGCTAGAGACCCTAAAGTAGGTGCGTACTGTATATGGGGATGGAAGAGCCGTTATATTATCGGAGCGGGCGTACCATTGCGCTTGAGCTAGTGCAATTAGAATGCCAGCGAGATAGGGATCTAGGTCAATGTTTGTAGGCTGTAGACGGCTAAGAATGATTTTTCGGATGCGCCAGCTTAGGAGGCTGATAGAGTTTTCGCGTGAACGGGCAACTTCGGTATAGTCCACATAGGCGAGGAAAGGTGTCGGGATATCGCCGATTACACGACCGAAGGTGGGACAGGGAAGTCGGGTTACTGGTCTGCCCGCATAGTAGAAGTTAAGACCATCTCTACGATGAATAGTGAGCCAGTTCTTAAGGTGTAATAATAAAGGGGGTTAGGGTAAGACGTACGAGAGAGAAGTAATAGTATAATCATTTGAGAACGCTTTAAGCAGGACTTCCAGACCCCATTGCTTAATCGTCATGTTATCGCCATAGGCCAGTCGATAGACAGCAGTTTGTATACCAATGTCTTGACCATGTTTTGGCGGATATTTGTCGACCTTAGAGTCTTCTCTAGGCTGCTCACTCTCGCCTAGAGGGGTAAGGCCGCCTTGAGTGGAGTTGGTAGGCTGTGGTGTACGCTGGCGACGGACGAATCGACATTTGAGGAGCTGGAGATGCTGGGCGGTCCAGTGCAGTGGCTTGACGTAAAGACGATCATGGCAATGCTGCCGGAGAAGGTCGTTCAACGAAAATGGTTGTGGCGGCTGGGATGCTTGTAGAACCATTCTTGCCTGGTAATAGAAAAAGTTGCAGACCTAGGTACAACAAGACTTCCTATCCCTTTGTGTGGCAAAAGAGACTTTTCGTATTGGGCGCTTTGGGCGCTCTTGCTTGGGTTAGCATCCTGCAGGCACCCTAGCTAGCGTGATTTTATTAGCAAGCCTCACCAAAACACGTTAATATTGCGATGCCGACGAAATGCTACAGAAGGCCACCACAAAAAACACCTATATATTTTTTATTAAGGAAGTTGGGCAAAAAGCCGTAATGTGTGACGTCATAACTGTAGGTTTTTGCCCTTCCTCTATTAACCAGCTACTGATTATATAGGAAAATCCTCCATTAGAGTCCTCCCCCGAACTGCCACCTATCCACTTTATACGCGTTCTTAACGTCAATGAGGATAAGCCGGTAAAGGACCAGCTTAAGGTTATAAGGGAAGACGTGCTGTATATATTAAATAAGGTGTATCGAGTGCTATAAGTAGTTAAACGGTTTAATTAGCAGTTATTTAATATAGAGGATTAATTAAAGGCAGTAGAGGAGGGCTTAAAGGAGGTTAAAAAGGACACTACAGCAAAGGCTTAATTAGCTTTAGAGTCTTAATATTAGATGGATAAGGAAGTAGAGGACTTAAAATAGTTACCTAGTCGTCGCCTACTAAATAAAAGTTGTTAAAGCACCAAAGGCATAGAGGAAGCCTATAGGTCTCGCATTTATATACTATTTACCTAATCTTTATTGTGAGCTTCTTTACCTCCTTCTATCTATATATCTAGCACCTTGGTGGGCCCTTATAGCCTTATTTCCTTGTAAAGCTTTTAGTAGAGTGGTGAGTTTGCGTCTTATATAGTTAAATTATAGGTAGTGGGGTTTTAGCGGTAACGTAGGTGGTTCTTTAATTTGTTCCAATATTTTTATAACTAGGCCTAATACCAGGTTAATATTGCCCATATTTTGGTAAGCTTTAACAAAGAAGATACTCAGTATTATGCTCACTTAGGCCTATCCGCTAACTGCCTATAATAATGAGGTTCCATGCCAATCATATATGGAAACGGCGGTAGGTTTGGAGGGGCTTCCTTAACGTCTAGAAGATCTTTTTACTGATAATATAGGCGTTAATTATAGCTGTATTAAGCGCCTAGAAGAATAAGGGTAGCTAGGTGCGCATAGTAGTAATCTGGGTGGTATAGTAGCTTTAAAGTTGATTATGAATATTAACGCCGCCCATCCAATTATTGTAGTTAATAGAGAGCCTAGGAAGCGTTAACTTCTTAATTAGATTATTGCCCTAAACGTTAGCTACCAGCTTCTTAAAAAAGGAATTATATGCCCGCGGCTGACGCCAATTAACTTCATTAACGTCCTTATTGCCGCATAAGTGAGCTGTCGTTAAAAACCATACCAAATTCTTGTCCTGCTATACAATTAAAAGCACTAAATTAACTACGCCGACGACTACTCCTGTAATAAAATTAAATAGTAGCCTTTCCTTCCTTTTATTAGCTCTTTTATGCACCTCTAGATAGTCCTTTAAGTTTAATTAAGCCGTGCCAGCTACAGCAATTCTGAGTTGTTAAAGCACCTGGAGCAATGGAATATTCATAAAGTAGTTATCCAAAAATAGGCAAAATCGGCGAGTCTGAAAAGGAAGCTGTTGAGTAAGGTAGAGGACGCACTTAGAGGTCTTTAAGAGGACAATATCTTGATGGTCTATTTAAGAAGGAAGTCTAAAGAAGCAGCTAGGTGAGGTAAACATAAAGCTATAGCAATACCCATATTGATAAAGGCTTAATATCTTAAAGCCCTTAGGTACTGGCTTACTAGGCAATTTAATTATAGCCACAGATTATCTAGTAAACCTTACTATTATCTCATCAAAGCTAACTATAGATCTAGGTATAACGTACTTCCTAAACGCCTCGCCTAAGGGAGTTATTAACGGCTCAACCTTCTTAAAAACCTGACGTTTAACACCCTCTAGTGGAGGTAGTAAGATATAGAAGAAGCGCTTAAGTTGCTCCCATCTTTTTTGGCCCATAAATAAGCTGATTAAGTATTTAGGATATTTAGGATCTATGGCCTAAAGCTCCCGCACTTAGGTAACTTTAAAGACGCCTATATAGATAATAAGTCCTACCCAAATCATTAATTCGCTAGCAGAGGTCTCCTTCTGCATCTATAATTGTTTACCAGCATATCGTCCTAATTGGTAATATTCGCCAGCTTTTTAAGACGCTGCATATAGGTTTGTATTAACCGCGAGCTTCTTAAATATACTGATACTAAAGAACAGTAGAAATACTTAAATTGGCAGGTCCTATCCAGATCTATACCTACCAGACACTATACCAATCTAATCTGCCAGTGTATAATAAGCAGAGCGCTCACTACCCTCATTTTAATTAGAAAGATTATTAGATTTAACGCCCATATTAAAGCCACCAATAGGCTCACCAGCACGCCGAGCGGCGAATATTAACTTATCTGGAAGGTTAACAACTTTAAGATCTAGTTCAGGAACAGTGGCTATAGGCTCCCATAAAGTAGGAACGGGAGGAAGGCCTATTCTTATAATTACTTCAGCTAATAGCTCTGGTAGTTTAGTCTCATCTACCTTATCTACCTTATCCTCAGCAGCCTTACCGCGGGCCTTAAAAACAGCTCCTAATTTGTCCTTAATATCCTCCATTTAGCTGCTTGGCCCAGCCTCCTTAATATCCTCAGTTAGTATAACTGCCTACTGCGTAGCTTCTAAAGCCTCTAAAGCCTCTAAAGGCTGTACAACTACTACTAATAAGCTATTGTGTGTATACTACGTTACTTAAAAGGATTGTGAATAGGACTCCTAGGCTTAAGGTGCTTTTAGAGGCTTTAGAGGCCTTAAAGGCTTTAAAGCCGAAGATGCACGACGTTTTTTAGGCAGCATAAGGACAATATTTTATTAACAATTTAATGATTAAATAGACGGCGACAAAACTAAAGCTTTTTGATTAAACTATACCAGATTATAGGCTTCCTAGCCACGTTGCTGCTGTTCACCGTAATATCTAAGCGTCAATAAGGCGCCAGTACCCTTGCCGCCAAGCAATTGCATTAACCAGAGGCTTCAACACCAAGCTCTATACAGTATAGAGCCTCTAGATTGGCTTATAAGGCGTATATATACGAAAAGTCCAAGAAAACTTGCCACATAAAGGGATCGTAGGGTAACCGTCCAGGCGCGGACGGTCGAGGCGCCAGGCCCAAAACGGCCTAGCATACGCGAAGGCTTGGCGCCCCGGAACAACTTCACTCTTAATCAGGCTCTTTAACCTTAAACACCTCAACGCTTAATTAATAAGCCGGATTTAAGTAAGTTAGAGCTTTATATTAGCTATATACGTTATATACTAACTTATATACTAGATTTATAATCCTACCGCTCTTCTAGAGCCTCTAAAATGCCTCCCAAGTAAGGAATTTTTTAAGTTATATAATTTTTATATATTTTTAGGAAAAAAAAAGGCCTCTACCACTATATTTTTAAAATTAAAAAGATTTCTTTTTTTTTTCGGTTCTATATTATACTACTTACTATTTTCTTAGTTATTTTAAGATATTTGCTTTAAATTAATAATTTAAATTTAAATTTAAATTTTTAGGTTTTTCGTTTCTCGGTTTTCTACTATAGTAATCACTTAATTATTAGATTTTCTAATATCCTAGGCTTTATTTCTTGCTAGGAAGAATTATTTAATATACAGCCTCTTGCTATATTAACTTATAGTTTTATCTATTTCCTTTTTATTATTTTCTTATTTTTCCTAAGAATTATTTTAAAATTTGGATATTAGATCTATTAGTACTACTACCCTTACTACTACTAAAAAGGCAGTATACTAAAAAAGATAGTTATTAGGAAAGCTATTAAAGGTATTTTTTTTTTAATGGCTTTAAAAATATACTAATTCTATTTAGGAGAATTAAGATAAAGACCTTAAGGAGAAGTTAAGGTAAGAAATATTATATTTTAGGGCCGGTTTCTAGGGACATAAGGATATAGATTCTAGATACTATACTTACCATATCTAAAATATAGTATATTTTACTATTTTTCAGATAAAAAATAACTAATTTAATATTTTTTTAGAAAATGTCTACTAATAGTAAGATTAATAGCACTAAGGCAGTTAAAAAAATTCCTTATAGCTATAATTACAAAGCATATTATTAAAAATTCCAATATTTATAATTTAATTTCTTACTTTACCTAGGAATCTATTCTTAAGCTTTAGTATACAAAAAAGGGCCTCTAAAAGGTAAGAAATCTAGTTTATTTCTTATATATTTTAATAAAACTGCCTTTTTTTTTTAGGGAAATTCCGACCTTAATAAAAATAATAGAATTCCTAAAGTATTTAGAAGATATAAGTCTTGCCTACTTTCCTTTTTCAAGATTTTTTTAATACTTTCTCTGTTAAAAAGGTATTTAATTCTTATTTTTTTTAAATATATTTTTATTTTTAAGAAAAATTAGCTAATTTCTTAAATTCTCTGTTAAGATGTTAAACATTAACGGTGCTTGTATGGCTGTATTAAAGAAGGTTTTTAAAATTAAGTCTAGGGGTAGTCTTTAACTAGGTACATAAAATAGCTTATTATTTTTAGAATTTAATAATAAACCTTACTAGCTTCTTATAGATTTCCTAAAGATTCTAATTCTAACGAATAGCTTGGCCTAGTATCTTAGTTTTATTAATAATATATAGATTTCTTATCTCTTTTTACTTAATTATATTTTCCCTAGTTTATTCTAAAGAGGAATTTTTAGTATTTTCTAAGTATCGGTACCAATTTAATGGTATAAGTGAGTCGTGTCTAGGGGCACAAAATACGTATAGTATCGTATACTCATTTAGACGGTGGTAACTGTCGGTTCTATTAAGGTGGGCTACGTGGTCTATATACTAACGCACCTCCCCCCTAACTAGCTAGTGTTTCAGGAGTGCACCAGACGCGTAAACAAGTGGGTATACCAAACGCGTAAACGCGTACTTAGTGTATCAAACGCGTAAGCACGTGGTTAGTATAACAGGTGCTATAATTATACACTAGCGGTACTTGGAAAATGGAACCACTTATATATAGCCTCCGTAATTGCCTCAATAGAACCATAAAAGGGGTAAGAAAATACATAGGAAATCCCTCCCAAGGCGCCCTCTAGGCTGCCTTCCAAACAGTGCCCCAAGCTAGCCGTAAGCCTTGCTTTACGGTCCATAAAATGAACTATGCGGCCTTTTAACGGGCCGTAAATGAACTATACAGCCTTTTAACGGGCTGTAAATAAACCATGCGGCCTTCCAGCGGGCCGTAACTAAACTATAAATGCTCCGTTAGTCTCGCTCTACCCATTCTATAACTTTTAGGTTGAGTTTGTTTGTGTTAATTAGGGTCTTAAGAGCTTAATACAGCTTTGCCTTAGTCATGGCGTCTGCTAGGTTATCTCCGCTAGTGATCTATTTAACCTCCATAATCTTACGTCATTTATAGGCCTGACGTAAGCATATTAGGTCAACTATAAGTCTCTTCTCCTGTGTTATACCTAGCTTGACTAGGCAGTTATATAGAGACTTTAAATCGGTGCATAAAACCAGGGGTAGCTGCTCTAATTATAGGATCTTCTAGATCATTAATTTGATTACGGCTGCTATATTAAAGCCATGGGCTAGTGCATATAGTTCAGAAGCTAGTACACTGCGGGTTACTTATTTACATTTAATTAAAGACCAATACAGTATATTTACGTCTTAGTTATGGTCCGTAAGTACAATTATAAAGCCAATTTGCGATGATAGGTCCCTATTATTAGCAAAGGAGGCGTCCGTAAATACCATTACACTAATAGAATTTAGGTCTAGCGGTACAAAAGTAAGTCCTCTTATTGCATTATCAATTTGCCATTAGATGCGCTTATTAAGCTACTTAATATTTTCTTCTTGTGGATCTACTACCTGGGCCGCAAAGGATAAGTCATAGGCAGATTCAGGTTGACAGACTATGGCGATATAGGCACCTCTTACACACTATATAGCGTATTAGTCCTTTGTATTTACGGTCTTATGGGTCTCTCCGCGGGAACTAGTAAGGTCTATAGGCTTTGCCATAACAGGCTTTAGGTTTTAAGCTTGGCGTTCCTAAGTTAGCTAGATTAAGTTGCCCTTTTATATAATTAAGCCTCCGTTAAACTTAATTAGAGTCCGCTTAGTTAACTACTCTTGCGGCTTTACTAGGAACTTGGCTTCTTACAGTTTAGTCTCTTCCGCGTCCACAAAAGTTTGGTCCGCTAGAAAGAGAATATTGTCTATTTAGAGTCCAACAATGCCAAGGCCGTTTAATAGGGTATATAGGAGGCAAGGGTTATAGGTCAACTGCTCCATCTTAAGTTTACTAATATGGTGCTAGTGGTATATCTTAAACCAGTGGTTTCTAGCTTCCGGCACTCTATAAAGTGGTTTTATAACCCGTAAAATTATTCCTAGTTGCAGATTAAGCTCGAGCGGTAGCCGTATAAAGATGTCCCTACTTAGGTAAATATTGGACTGCATATAGGCTTGCGAGATATCCCGTAAGTAGAGGGCTACGGGTTTGGTTTGCTGTAGTCCCAGCGTAAGCGCAAGTATAATCCATTAACTGACCCATTAAATTGTAGGCGATTATATAAGGACAAGGTCCTTTCCCTAGTCGTTATAAGCTTGTACAACAAGCCTTGACTTTTTAAAGGCTTTGTTAGTACTAGGGTGCTTAATTTCGTTAATAAAGCGCGAGTTAAATATACAGACGCCTTGCGGAACGTCTCTCTCCGTTACAACCGCAAAGACGCCCTTCTTAAGTAGTCCGTTAATCTCTTTGCGTTATAAGTCCGTAAAAGGGGTTTCCTGTACTAGAACTGATATATCCGTAGGCAGAGATTGCTTTGCGGATGTGCCTGCGGAGGTTAGGTAATTCTCTATTATAGGGTTCTTACGGGGGCGTCCTCGGCCACGCTTTATAGCAGGTTTTATAGGTTTATTAGGTTTCTAGGGGACCTCTAGGGTAGGTAAGAGTACTTCTAGTTTATCTAATTCGGCAGGTACTTCTAGTTTATCTAGCTCAACGTTATAGATATTTTCGGACCAAAAATAGGGTTTTACAGACGTGCTTCTAAAGCTTGTTAATCCGCTAGGGAGCTATATATAGCAGGTCTTATCTTCTACGGCCAGTAGACGGTAAGGTCTAGTCCAATTACCGCTTTTACGCCACACAAGGACTTTAGAGTTAAGTGGGAGGTTATGTACTAGGGTCGTATTAGGTCCGTTACAGTGGTATAGAGCGTTATTGACAGTTTATTTAGCCCGTAATTTAACTATTTCGGCCATTGCCTTCCGTATTACAGCTGCTCAATCTATAATAGACAGGGCAGGAGGGTCCAGTTTGCTTATCCTTAGGTAGGCTCCATAGACTAAGAAAGTAGGTACCAGTCCGTTAGGGCCAGTGGTATTATTAACAGCTTTTACAGCCATCTATAAAGCCAGTTCTTTTTAGATATTCTTATACTTGTCCATAATAATCTGGTAAGCTCTCTATAAAGCTAGGTAAGCTCGCTTAACAAGTCCAACGGACCAATACACCTCAACTAGAACGGCTTTTATTAAAATAGCCATGGCCATAGCGTACTATTGGAATTTCTTACTAATAAAGTTCCTACTAGCATTGTGGGTGATATACTTAGGGGGTCCAAGGTATATATTAATCCAGCAGGTCCGTAAAATGTCCCAAATATATTTTACGGATATATCTTGCAACCAACGGGCGGCTTGATAGCGGGTTACCTCGTCAACTATATATAATACTGGACTGCCGTTAATGTACATAATATCCACGTACACTAAGTGGTTGAAGTTAAGGTCCTTATAAAGGGTAAACTTGAATCTGCCTGGGGAACGTCCGTATTTCTGGCAAAAAGAGCAGTATTTAGTTAGGTAGTTGATTACCTTTCTATCAACATCGTTATATTCAGAGCGTTCAAGAACTCTATATAGCTTTTCGGCTGATGGGTAGCCGAAACGGCGGTGCAAACAGTAGATTTTAGTACTGGTAAGGTAGCACGGGTTGTAGTCAAAAGATTCCTAAATATAGGTCTATAAACTCTCTCCCTATATAAGGAACGGGTGTCCAAATCGTCGTGTAATTAGTAGGGTGATATGCTTGCTTCTTAGGATAGTTATAGGGCTAGTTAAGGTGTCCGTAATATTATTATAGTAGACCTATAACCTGTCCATATCTGCAAGATAGAGTAGAAAAGGGGTGTCCGCTTTTACTATATAGAAGTTAACTAGGCCAATTAGGGTCTTAACTACAACTAATCCAATTAATGCGGTTAAACCAATACCAAATTAGACGTTTACGGCCCCAGCTTACATAGTGTTAATATCCGTATTATCATTTACGGTAGTCTTATATACAAGGTATTATCCGTAACCTATAGTAGACTTCTTAGAGGCACCTGTATCAATTATAACGCCATAGAATTCTTTAGGGGTATAGCGTTCTATAGTAATATATACAAATGGGTCCTATTTACGGTCCGTAACATCCATAACAGGTCCAACAGGTGTACTTATGGGCCAGTTTTCAGGTGTAATTAAGTGTATAAAGGAGCGGTCGGCTAATACGGTTATAGTATTAAAGGCTTAACTGTCTATAAAAGGTCCAAAAGTAGTTAGGAATATCTCTAAGGTCTCCTATTCCTAAGCGTCTAAGTTAAAGTCAATTATAAGGGCTTCTATTAACTTGTTAGGGGGCTCCTCTACTTCCTCTCCTTTATATTCTAAAATGAACTGGTTAATCTGGTTATTAAGTCTCTTCCTAGACTTGTTATATTCTTCCTAGGTATACCTTATAGACCAATATCCTTCCTTGCCACATATAAAGCACTTCTGACTGGTTTGTCTACGGGGGTATGCTTTCGTACGGAAGTTGCTATAGAGGTTGCAGGTAGAACCTAGTTGATGCGGATACTGCTGGCGGTATCGGCGGTCCGTAAAGTAGGTATCTGAATTAGGTTGCGGATTTTACAGGTCCGTAATAAAAGCTTAAGTACTGCCTGGCGGGTTTAAGGCTTTATACGTTGTAATAGAGGACCGTAAATCGTTAATAAGGCCAGCTACGGTGTCTACGGGCTTGTAATAGGCGTATTTACAGGGTTCCATTTCCTGGCAGGCTGTAATCAGTTTGTTATGCAAGAAGTCATCCGTTTGAAGCTTAATATTAAGACCGTGCTATAGGTAGCGGAGGTCTTTGATAAGGATTTGTAGGCACTCTATAGTTGATTTTTTAGTATTCTTATCTATTACGGTCCGTAACTTAGTCGTATTCCATTGGGTAAGGATATTACGCCTATATTCCAGTCCTTTAAAGTAGTTGCGTGTGGCTTCGTATAGCTTATCAAAGGGAACACCAAGGGGGTTGCTCTTAAGGTTAGTATAATAGTAGTTAAGTGCTAGGCCGCGCAGCATAGTAGAGTAGGCTTGGCTAAACTCCTATTTAGAAATATCGGCCTTCTAACAGAGGTCCGTAAAGATGGTCAGTTTAAAGTCAAAGTTGTCATTTTCACCGCTGTACTTGGATTCGTCAGTATAGAGCTTAACTAGGTTAGCTAGCTCCTTACCATAGGTCTTTACTTAAGTAGTTTACAGGTCTATAGCTTGCGGATTTATAGGTTGCGGATATATAGGTTACAGATCTATAATTTAAACAACAGGAGGGGTTTAGTCCGTATTTTAGTTCGCGGGGGTATTACGGTCCGTAATTTGGGTTATAGGGGTATTACAGTCCGTAACATAAGTACTGGGTATACTTTGGCCAGTAAAATCAATTCCGAAACTGCTTAGGTTTATAGGACGAATTTAGTTAAGAGGGTTAGGTATAAGGCCAGCAATTACATTAAGTTTAAAAAAAGCAAAGAGTTCCTTAATAGTATTATACTTGTCTAGGATTTCTTCCTTAGTCTATTCCATTCGGTCCTCCTTATATATTATATTATATAAGAACCGTGCGACAGTGACCCATTTATTCCTTTTAACCCATACGCCTTAGTTACGTAAAAGGGTCCGTAGGTTATAGATAGTAGTAGGGTTACATTCCTTAAAAATAGCTTTTATAAAGTCCGTAAAGTCTTCCTAGTATTACTCCTATAGGTCGACGTTTATAAGCTTAAAGTATTCATACTTAAGGATTTTAAATTTAATATAGTTGTTAACGTTATCTATAGACATAACGTCAACTCCTTATCTCTACTTCTTTTAACCTTTATTAACCTGCTTGCTAATATCTACCAGACTATATAGTATAGTGTGGTGCGTAGCGGGTGGAAGAGGTCTTATAAGGGTCCATAAAATTGGTTAACGGGCCCGTAACGGTTTATAGAAGGGTAAGGGGGTCTCCATAGGGTCTTAACAGGTCCGTAGTGGTTTACAGGAGGGTAAGAGGTCTCCGTAACGGTCCATAAAAGTGATTAACGGGTCCATAACGGTTCGTAAAAGGGTAAGGGGTCTCCATAAGGGGTCAAAGAGGAGGCCGGGGTATTTTAGTAGGGTGTAGTGGTCGCGTTCTTAGTATAATCGTGTTCTTAACATAGTCGCGTTAACTACTAGTACAGTGGTCAATATCTCTAATTAAGGTGGAGCGTAAACGTCTTCCAAAACCAGGGTAGATTTAAGGTAATTCTAGGTAAGATAGAGCGTTAGACGTTTTCCAAATCTAGAGTACTTTAATTCTCTTTAACTAAAATAGGGGCTTGCAAGGTGGAGCATTGGACGTCTTTTAAGCAAGTGCGTATCTCCTAATCTATACGCGCTCACTAATCAGTGTTGGTACCAATTTAATGGTATAAGTGAGTCGTGTCTAGGGGCATAAAATACGTATAGTATTGTATGCTCATTTAGACAGTGGTAACTGTTGGTTCTATTAAGGTGGGCTATATAGTCTATATACTAACGCACCTCCCCCCTAACTAGCTAGTATTTCAGGAGTGCACCAAACGCGTAAGCGAGTGGGTATACCAAACGCGTAAACACGTACTTGGTGTATCAAACGCGTAAGCACGTGGTTAGTACAACAGGTGCTATAATTATACACTAAGATTTCTAGAGGGTTTTTTTATATAATCTATAAAATTGGGTTTCTTTCTCTAGCGTTAAAGGTTATTAAGAATTTTAATAACGTGTTTTATTACTAAGTGTCCGACACCACCAAGTGTCCGACGTTAAAACGCACCAAAAATTGAGAAATTTATACCTTAATATCTTAACAACCACTTAATAATAAATTCCAATGATTTATATTTGGACTTTTATATACACTTTACAGCTTCTATTAAAGTTACATAGTAGTT
>Ga0307507_10009537_pt1 | contig 12876 bp, 3 predicted proteins | sample 7_EM_MG_FD_207223 | JGI IMG/M metagenome (GOLD analysis project Ga0307507, IMG submission 207223) | Populus trichocarpa ectomycorrhiza microbial communities from riparian zone in the Pacific Northwest, United States - 7_EM | ecosystem: Host-associated > Plants > Roots > Unclassified | place... | reverse complement strand
TTAGTTTCTTATATAGTTTCTTATTTAGGTTTAGGTTTAGTATTAGGTATAGAGTTAGTATTAGATTTAGGTTTAGGTTCTTTAAGTATCCTTTTTATAGTAGAATACTAGTTCTTTTAGTACTTTTATATATTAAGCTTAAGCTTCTACTTAGTTTGGGGTGCAGTAGTTAGAGTCAGTTTATATAGTTATATATTATTTTTGGGTTCTTAGTGGACGTTAGTAGAAATCTTATATTAGTGGAATTTGGTAGAATTCTTAGATTGGTAAAATTTGGCAGAATTCTCAGGTTAGTAAAATTGGGTAGACTTTTTAGGTATAGGGTAGACATTAATAGAAATTTTAGACTTATAGATTTTGGTAGATTTTTTAGATTTTAGTTTAGGGTTTAAGTAGTAAGTTATAAGGCACTTCTGCTTATAGCGGGAGGCGGTAAATAGAAGCTTAAGGTTATTCTAATTAATAGTTACCTTATATAGCTTTATCTAGGGTTGTCTAAGGATTACTAGGTAACCTAGGGTAGTTATAAAGAGCTTAATTAGTTCTTTATAGTTTAGGTATTAAAGTCTTAGGGCCACTATATAAGTAATACAGCCCAAGATAATGCGTTTACTATTAAATCTAAATATATTAATATGCTGGTTAAGGGGTGTTAGGGTAAACCTATTATCTTATATAAAGATCTTATTAATAAATCCTATACCACTAGCTTCTGTGTTAATTAGGACTTAAGTATTAGCCTATTAACCTTTCTACTAAAGACGGCAGTTAACGGTTATATTACAATTCTAAGAGTTAGGGTTTGCTATATCTAATATATTTAACGAGATCCTATAATATAGCTGTCCTAAAGAGCGACTTAACTCTAGGATATGCCTTTTAGTAGTAAGTAGGAAGGGGTTCCTTTAGAATATTAGTTATAACTTTATCCTTATAAGTAGTGCTTACTAGATATAGGGCTAGAACTAGGTAAAGATTAGGGGCGGTAATTAGAGGATTAATGCAGTAAACGGTTGTTAGTGTTAGCCGTTTATAAGTTGTGTTAGGGTATAGAGACGGAGTAGTATCTTAAGATATAATCCTTGCTTCTATATTTAAAGTAGAGGCCGAGCTTAATATATTATTTTTATTTAGGGGACCCTAGTAAAGCATATCCTAGGGTCCCTATATTAATGTCTATGGCGTTAGGGTGCTTAGGCTAAGATAATAACTTAATAGATGTTTATAAAGCTATCGTATTATATTAAGGGGTGGACTTTGGTATTAGGCGTAGTATATTATTATACTATTTATTAATAATGTTTGCGTAGGCATTAAGGGCTTTTAGTAGGTCTATACCTATTAGGGAGGTTTTTAGTTTAGGGCTTAGGGACTTAATAAGGCTGTTAACTAGTATGGAGTCATTCTAGCCTATTTTCTTTGCGTAATAGTTAAATTTAGAGAAGTATACTAGGAAGCCTTTTATTTCTTAAGTTATATAGTTTATCTTCCTTTAAGCGGTAGCTTAGTGGTTTAGGTTACTATATATAGCTTTAAGAAGTATAACTAGACTTTATACTAAGTTTAGTTAAAGGGATTTAATAAGGTTAGCTATATCTCCTCCTAGTTAACTTAGGGCATAGTAGAGTTAGTTAGCTTTAGTTAGATAGCGGTTAGTATTACCAGTTAGCTTATTTTTAAGCTAGCTTAGAAATAATTAGAGTTCTTATTATTTAGTAGTAAATATTAGGGGGTCTAGTAGTTATTTAGATCGTTACAGTATAGTAGTTAGATTAGGGTAAATAGTTACTATAGGGTTGGGACTCTTATCCCGCGTATTTATCTCTAAAAAAGGCATTTGGTTTTAGGGCCCTATTATAGGCATCTTAAGGGTACGGACTTCTTCTTAGAGGTCCTTAATTATTTATAGGTGTTATGCTTTTTATTTAGCTTATTATTAAATTAAAGTGGCTTAGTTTTATATAAAGGCGTCTATAAAGGACTTCTATATCTCTACTAATTATTTTTAAATCCTACACCTACCGCCCCTACGAAGAGCAGGGGAATCACAGGCCACTAACAACAACGACGAGAAGGCAAAGATCCTTACAAAAAGGTTCTTCCCCCAACCGGTTCTAGCTGACCTTAGTGACATCACGGGCGAAACACCGGTGACTCGCCTATGGGTTAACAGCGACATAACAACAGAGGAAATGGCCAGAACCATTAGCCGCCTTTTAAATAATACGGTACTAGGACCAGATGGGATTCTAAATAAGGCCTTAAAGACCTATAGACCACTTATAGCACCTTAGCTTGCAGATGTAGCTAGAGTATGCTTTGCTATAGGCTACTACCCATAACTTAATAGAGCCATAACAACGGTTGTTCTTTAAAAAGAAGGCAAAGCAGATTACTTAACCCTAGGAAGCTACCGCCCTATTGCCTTAGAAAACACCCTAAGCAAGATCTTAGAAAGGGTAATAGTAGACCACATAGTAGACACGGCCAAGGAATATACCCTACTACCACAAAGCTAAATAGGGGCAAGAAAGAACCGCTTAACACTATTAACACTTACGCTACTAGCTGCCACCATTAAATCTGTATAGGCAATACGAAGGGACTTTATAGTATTAATGCTTAGCCTAGATATTAGTGGTGCCTATAATAACATACCCCATAAGCGCCTCCTATATATCCTTAGAATAAAGGGCTTCCCAGAATAGATTATATAATTTATTTAAGGGTTTATAGGCCAGAAAGAAACATTACTAGTCTTTAGCGGATACCAGAGCCCCCCTATTATAGTAGTAACAGGAATACCATAAAGATTACCCCTCTCGCCTATACTCTTCCTTTTCTTTATAAGCAACCTACTTAACTCCTTTAAGGAAGGGGCAACCTAGGGGATAGGCTTTATTAACAATATAAACCTAATTATATATAGGCTAATAGCCATAGAGAACTACAGAACACTAGAGAAAGCCTATAACACCTATATAGAATAGGCAAAATAATATAGTGTCCAATTCTCACTAGAGAAATACCAGCTAATCCATTATATAAAAAAACGCAACTAATCTACAGATCTCTAGCATATAATTCACATCTAAGGCTTTAGGGGTTAACCAGTTTAGGGCCTAAAGGTATTAGGAGTATAGGTAGACAGCAAGCTTTAGTAGAGCACACATGCGGTACAAGCGGCCTATAAGGGCCAAGCACAGTATATTACACTGTCTAGGATCATTAATTCTATATAGGGCCCATGCTTCTAGAGGTTACGCCTACTATATACAGCAGTTATCCGGCCAACTATAATATATAGATCCAGTGTTTGGGCCATTAGAGAAACTAAGAAAGGCCCCCCTAAATTACCCCTTAAACCACTCTAAAAGGTCCAAACAGCCTGCCTCTAGAGTATAATAGGCAGGTATAAGCAAACGGCTACAGCACTACTTAAAAAGGAAGCCAATATCCCCCCCCTATAACTATATATTAAAGCTACAGCAATGCAAAGGGCGCAAAATAAACGTAACTCTAATGTTATAAAGTATATTAAGACACGCCTAAATAATCTATAGAGGAACCCTAGGGTGCCCTATAGGAGAATAAACCAATAACCCTAAAGTAGGAAAGATATATTAGAGAAACAGGCAAAGAAAGCAGAAGAATAATAATGCTATATTAGGGCCCAGGCCCATATAAAGGAGGAAGGGAGACATATAAGTGGCTAGTAAAGACAATAGTAAGAGAGAGAAAGGAGCTAAAGTAGAGTATAAAAGAACGCCAGGAAACCATCTACCGTAATATAATACTGGTTGGACCAACGCTAGAGAGGTATATAGGAGTTAAAGGTATAGAGGCTAACCTAGGCAAGAGGAACTTAAGCCGTAGCATAGTTAACGCTATAGGGGGTAAACACCTAAGGGCTCTAAAAAGGCCTAATAAAGGCAAAAAACACAATAGCAACACTTTTAAGAACAGGAATAATAGGAATAATAGGACTAAAAGACTGGCTCTACTGGGTAGGCGTCCTAGTAGGCAGCCTAAGATGCGAATATAGCTGGCCAAGACAGACACCAAAATATATAATGCTATTATGCCCCCAACACACTAACTAAAAAGTAATACTCTTAGCAGCTAGTACAGAGAACTATAATACACTACTCTTAATATAAAAAGGTCTTAAGGCGGTTACCCAGTGGCTTATTAGCTAAAATATACTAGACCAGTTTTAGGTTATAAAGGAAATAGTAATAGAAGGCAAAGGGGCAAGCAATAGGCGCCCCCTAATAACTCTACAGTAGTAGAGTAAAGTTTATAATACTAGCGCGTCCATAGGCTTGTTACGGTAGCAGTGGTTCCTAAGGAGGTCAAAAAGTAAGGTAGTAGAGCACTATAGGCGACTCGCAGGCGGCTAGTAGGCGAGTCCTAAAAGGCGGGGAGATGGATTACAGGGTTTTCTTATATAGAGTTTTCTCCCCATATGTATATAAGGAGTAGTCCGCGTGGGCCCAATAGGGATCCAAATCGGACGTTAAGCAATGAATTATTATTAATTATTTTTAAAGTGCGGATATAGTGCTGGCGGCTATTATAGGGGCTTTAAAGTTGTTCTATATTTTAGAGGGTAGTGTATAAGGTTAATACAATATAGTATTATAGAGCGAGTATAAGCGGTAATAATATATAGCAAAGTAGATATTATTAAGCTATATATATAAACTGCATATACCGTCGAAATCGGACTCTGCACCTGTACGTGGTAACGGCTACAAACCTAGGTCTTTGAAGTTCAGACCTAGAGCCAACGCAGAGACATTGCATAGCGTGCGGACAGGACCTGGTGGTGGTTATAGGCGTTAAGGGCAGTAGTGAAAATTTTTCAGATGGTGAGATCTTGAAAACCACTACTATTGGCCCTCTATAATATGACAACTACTACACTGTTCTCCTATCTAGGGCACCTGTACGATCCAACATGGATGCTTAGTATTTGATAACATCCCCTAACCCCTAGTTGAAGGCATTAACGACCTTACATCGACGAACGAGCGAACAAACGAACGAACGAGCAAATATACGGCCCCTCCTAACCCCTAGGGCGATCGCCCACGGAGCATGCGGTCACTCGCCGTACTGCTATAATACTACTAAAACCGGCAGCCGGATAACCCCGTATAGTTTTCCTTATCTCCTCTCGACGGAGTGGTGCCCTTAAAAAGGGCCTAGTGACTAGGGCCTAGGCACAAAAGATACCCAGATACACACATATATACATCCCGCTTTCGGCTTTCAGTATTAGGATAGTAGAACGGATGAATCCCCCTTACGCCTTCAATAGGCCTTAGGGGGGGGGAGGCAAGGCGTATATGGCAATAGTTAACAAGAGATAGCATATAGGGGGTAGTTAAGATACGGGACACAACTATAAGCATACGGCAATTAATTGGCAAGGCCTAGCTAGGACGTAGTGAACCCTGGCTTTAGATAAGCTAGAGAAGGAAGCAGTGGTTCCTAAGGAGTTCAAAACATCCAAGGAGGAGGACGTAGCTATAGGCCCGCAGGGCCGCTGCTACGTGCAGGCATAGCAATTCGGGGTTTTTTATCCTACTAAGGTGGCTTATAGGGTTTTTCCTCCCCCAATATATCAGGGGTTTTCTTCCTGTAAATTTACAAGTTTCCCCTGTGTACGGAGTAGTCTGCGTGGGCCGCATAGGATCCGTATCAGACATTAAGCAATGAATGAATAATAATATATAAACTGCATAATAAAGTTAAGACATTATATAAGAAGAGAGGGTAGGGAAACGGGAAGAAAGGATATATATTATTAGTTTGGTTACGTAGTTAATATATATATAGAGTAGAATAGGATTTAAGGAGCAGTCCTGGCAGAACTTAATAGAATTTAGTAGACTTTAGCAGAATATAGTAGAATGCGGCAGATTGCTATTAGGTTGCGGTTAGTCTCTTCTTGCTGCGTTGGTGGAAATAGGTGGATATGTATAAGGTGTTACGGAGGTGTCCTATAACAGGATCTAATATATATACTCTTATACTTAGTTATTAACTCTTAAATTTTTTATATAGTAGCCATACTTTATCCTCCTCCTTAAGATCTGGTCCCTTAGATCTCTTAGCGTTATAGTACTTTTTTTTTATCCTTATCTATACTAGTTTAGTTATTTCCTTAAGGTAATTATAGAGATTTATTAGATTCTCCATTCTCTATTTAGCTATACTACGTATTTTCTTTACTTGCCGTAGCGATAATAATATTTTTAGCTTATATCTGTAATTCGCCTTAAATAGTAATATACCCATTCCTTCTTATAGTATTATATTATATATAAACTATATAACTAGTAATAACAATACCTAATTATTTTGTGTATAATTAATATAATACCTTAAATACTATTCTAATGTTTAGTTTAGTCTCTCTATTTAACCATCTGTTTATAGGTAATATGCTATTAATAATGCTATATAAGCCCCTTATTCCGCTAAAAATACCTCCTAAAATACTACTATAAATATTAGATCTCTATTTAATATAATCTTTATTAGTGCTCTATATCTTATAACGTAATCCACAAGTATATGGCCCATACAAGCCTGTGGCCCACCCTACTAAACACGCGATCGCAAAATAAGGTAATTAGTCAACCACGAACAATTGTATTTGATGCAGCTATCTACTTATCTGACGTCTTTGGCATGTATGTGCTGTGTGTTCTGTCGATTTGCATATACTGCACTTACGTAGTGCTCGTTGCGGTCGCTCGGCCGCTGCCTCTGCTGTAGTCTCCTTATGCCTAGTTTGGGCAGCTTGTGCACAAGAGGCCCCTTCTGCTCCTGATAGAACACCCCCCTTAGCTATATACGTGCGCCACTGTGCCTTCTTCCTTTTTTGGCGCTGGTTCTCTATGCGTAACTTCTCATTTTCGCTTATAAGCAGCACAGCGCTTAACATTACCATTTCGCACCCCTTAACAAGCTGGCTAAGGGCTTGTTTTGTTGGACTTAATAGGCTATACATACGCCGTTTAAGATATTGCCTTAGCAGGGCCATCTACTGTTATAGTTCAGTAATATTATAGGGTGTTTTAGCTGTTTAAGATATATTTAATTATAGATAACGTTGGGGTAATAGCGTCTAATATTTAGTATGTAGCTATACTAGCATATAATTAGGGCTGTATGGAACTAGGCCAGTAGCAGCAAATCCTACCTGTATATTATTCTAATATAGTGCCTCCTGTCTAGCCTGCCTATACAGTAGTAGGAATTTGTGTTTATTAAGGTATCTATATAATTACTTAAGGACTAATAAACAGCCTATATCTAGCGGCTATAATAGATATAATAAATGCGCTAGTATATAGAGGATGACTATCTAATAATCTAGGCAGAACTGATTAAATTTAGGCAATATATGGCTGTTATAGCCATCTAGAACTAGCAGTTAATATATACTAACTATATAATCCTTTATATGCTTATTAAAGACCTCTATTAGCTAGGTTAGGCTAATTATATTTATTATTTAGCCATTATTACTAACACTAATTAACTAGTTATATAGGATAATATTATTCTTATACTAGGCAGCTTAGTATATTACTGCCTTAAAAATAATAAGTGGTGGAATTGCAACCTCTAGGGTATTAATAGTCTTAATAATAGTAGCCCATTCTTAGTTACCTAGCTATACTATTCTAGGCTAGCTAGTATATTTAGTTCCAGTAACAACTTTTATAGTTATAATAATACCTATTTAGAAGCCAGTTTTATTAAAATTCTAAATATCCTTATTAAGAATCCTATAATATATAATTATGTCTTAAATAAGCTTAAACTAGATCCAAATAAGCGTAGGATTTTTATATTTAGCACACTGGTAGTTATACTTATAATTATATTTAGATTATAGGTTGTTGTGGCGCTTAATATAATTCTATACCCAATTCTAGCCAATAGGTTTTAGGGTAGATCCAGTGTGCTAGGTAACTAGAATATTGGCCATCTGCCGTACGGTCGCAATTCTTGGCAGCATACTGTGTTGATCTATTAATAGAATCCACTGCTTAAGACTCTCTTCTTATACTAGTGTAAGACGGCGATTTGGGGTAGCGGAACCGCGTTTTGGTCTAATGCCGCTAACGCGTTGCTTGACTGTCTTTTGGGATACGTTATATATCCTCTCAACACCTTATAAGGTTGTAATTTGGCCCAGCCTGTAGGCTTAAACACCTAGGTTAATTCTGCCCTCTTAAAAAAGGGCCTCTTGCTGTTATGATATTGCCATTTAGGTGGTTGTTAAATAACGCGTCGCGTGTTAGGTGGAGTAGGCTATATACTTATATAGGCCACATACTTGTGGATTACGTTAAACACTTCTTTAATATAGATTATAGCTATATCTTCTGCTAAGATTTTTTATATATATGCTATAAAGTAGCTCTATTTAGTTAACTTGTCTACTATTATAAGGATTATATTATGCTCTTACTTAGTAATAGGATCTTTTAACTTTAGCAACTTTATAATAAAGTCCTATAATATAACCTCCTATAGTCTTTCTAGTATTTTAATAGGTTATAGCCCTTTATATAGGTTATACCTTATTAGTTTATTCCTTTAGTAATTTAAGTATTCTTTTATAACTTTTTTTACTAGTCCCTAGATTCCTTAAATAATATACTCCTTTAAAAGTCTTAACACTAAGCCTATAGCTCCATTATATCCTTAAGTTATTCCCTTATAACGTAATCCACCAGATAGTAGCGGCCCCCATTAAAATCTCGCAATACATAACGCGATTTTTAATTATTATTATAATGGCTACACTACTACAACAAGAATCTGTGTATAGAGAGGGCAGATTAACTCTTACTCTTTAGGCTTACAAGTAGGGCCAAATTAAGACTCTTAAGGCCACTGCAAACTTATATAACGTACCCCTAATAATAGCAAGGCGACGCGCCGCTGGTATTTAACTATAACGCGACCACCACGCACCTAATCGCCTTCTTACGGCTATATAAGAAGAATATTTTAAGCAATGGATTCTATTAATAGATTAACGTAGAATACTACCTTAAATCGAGACTGTACGGCAGATGGCTAGTATTCTAGCTACGCAATATATTGGCCTAAATTAGGTATTAAGATTTATTAAGCGCCATAATAACCTATAATCTAAATATAATCGCAAGTATAACTACTAGTATGCTAAATACAAAGACCCTATACTTATTTAGGCCTAGTTTAAACGCATTTAGGATATAAAGATATAATATATGATTCTTAATAAGGATACTTGGAATTTTAATAAAACTAGCTTTTAGATAGGTGTTATTATAACTATAAAAGTTATTACTAAAACTAATTATACTAGCTAGCCTAAAATAGTATAGCTAAGTAATTAAGAATAGGTTATAATTATTAAAGCTATTAATACCTTAGGGGTTACACTTCTGCCCCTTATTATCTTTAAGGCAGTAATATATTAGGCTACCTAGTATAAGAATAATATTATGCCATATAACTAGTTAATTAGTGTTAGTAATAATAGCTAAATAATAAATAAGATTGGCCTAACCTGGCTAAATCTATTCTATAAATATATAGAGGATCGCACTATTGGCACGCATTAGCTATTAGTACTAGATTGCTATAATAGCTATATATCGCCTAAATTTAATTAATTCTACCTAGATTATTAGATAGTTATCCTCTATATACCAGTATATCTATTATATCTACTACAGCTGCTAGATATAGGCTGTTTTTTAGCTCTTAAGTAATTATACAGACGCCTTATTAAACAGCTTATAGGCTATAGTATTAACTATATTAATAAACGCGAATTCCTGCAATTGTATAGGTAGGCTAGACAGGCAGTGCTATATTAAAATAATATATAGGTAGGATTTGCAGCTACTAGCCTTATCCTATACAGCCCTAATTATATACTATTGTAGCTATATACCAAATATTAGATACTATTACCCTAATACTGTTTACTGTTAAATATATCTTAGGTAGCTAAAATACCTTATAATATTACTAAGCTATAAAAGTAGATAGCCTTACTAAGGCGCTATCTTAAGCGGCGTATATATAGCCTACCAAGTCTAATAGAATAAGCTCTTAGCTAGCTTATTAAGGGGTACAAAATGGCAATATTAAGTACTATACTACTTATAAGTAAAAATAAGAAGCTATATATAGAAAATTAGCGCTAAAAAAGGAAGAGGGCAAAGAAGCGCATATATATAGCTAAAGGGGGTGGTTTATTAGGAGTAATAGGGGCTTTTTATATACAAGCTATCTAAAAGGGGTTAGCAAAGGGGGTAATAAAGGCAGTGGCCAAGTGACCGTAACGAGCATTATATAAGTGTAGTATGTGCAAACTAACGGAACATAATGCACGTACGTGCCCTAAACGATAGGTAACTAGCTAGTAGATAGCTACACTAAATACAATTATTTATAGTTAAGCAATTCGTATTTTTATAGTCGCGAGTTTTGGTAGGGCCGCTATTACCTAGTAGCCGCCACTACCTGGTGGATTACGTTAGAATTATTTTATAAATTATTTTATAAATTATTTTGGTATATATATAGCTTCTTAATACTTATACTATTCTATATCTAGATCCTTACTCTATACTTTTTAAATCCTTTATAACTATACACTTTCTAATATCTTATAGGTCTTTTCTTCTCTAGTTACTATAATTTTAGAATAATTATATCTAATTAATCCGTCTTTATCTTTATATAATATTACCCCTAATAACTTATCGTTATTTTATAATTCTGCCTTCCTACTAAGCGCGTCTGCTCTTGCATTTTTAGTACCCTTAGTATACTAAATTTTAAAATGGTATTCTATAAGTATTTCCGCCTCTCTAACCTATCTATAGTTAAGTTCTTTTATTATTAGAAACCTTATTAAGTTTTTATAGTCTATTTTAACTATAAATAGTTTTTATACCTTATAAGAATGCTCTTTACTCCTTAAGTACTATAACTATACCTAATACCTCCTTATTATAGATATTATAGTTTAATTCTAGTACCGTTATCTTTTAACTATAGTATACTACTAGATACTATGCGTCCTAATACTTCTATAGCAAATATACTCCTAGTATAAAGTCTAATATATCCGTTTCTATAACCGTCTCTAACTTTAGTTAGTAGATTTTAAGGATTAGATTTTAGGTAAACAACTTTTTAAGTTCTTTAAATAGTCTCTTTTATTTACTACCCTATACCTATAGTTCCTCTTTTTTTATAAGTCTTATAAACGGCTTAATATTCTTTAACCACTATATAATAAACCTCCTATAGTAGTTACAAAACCCTAGGAATAATCTTAACTAATATAGTTTACAAGCGAGCTACGAATACAAGCGAGCTGCGCACCTCAAAACTCACCAAAAATTAGAAAAATCGCATTTTAATATCTTGACAACCACTTAATAATAAATTCTAATAATTTGGATTTAGGCTTTTATATATACTTTATAACTTCTATTAAATTTTTGTAGTAAATTATTAAGTAGTTTTTAAGATATAGTAAGATATAGTAATTTTGCCTTATTTTAGCCCCCAAATTTTAATATCTTAAAAACTACTAAACTATTTACCGTATAACCTTAATAGAAGCTATAGAGTATATATAAAAGCCTAAATCCAAATTATTAGAATTTATTATTAAGTGGTTGTCGAGATATTAAGATGCGATTTTTCTAATTTTTGGTGAATTTTGAGGTGCGCAGCTCGCTTGTGAACCACGTTATATATATTTTTTCATTCTTACTAACTTACTATAACTTTAACTTTCTTTAAATTTATAACGTATGTGATGGGGTTATGAAGGTGTCCCTAGTTATGACCGATTTACATTACCGCCTTCTTATTTAGGCTAACTTATCGCCTAAAATATACTGCCGCTTTAAACATCAACTTTTCTCCCAACTTCTTGCATAGAACTCCATATTACTAAAGCCATGCGTTGCTGGCCGCGTGCTCTAGATGCAGAAGATTGTCTATAAGCAGCTTTAATAGCCTAGCCAATAACAAGTCTCTATAAAAGCGCTGAATCTTGCGCGAAAGCCCATAACGTTATAGAGGTCCCTAACAGTTTTATACTAACGTATGCGCAAGCACGGGTGCGTATTTTACAGCCTACGTACGTTTGACTTATTTGCGCCTACATCGCGAAAATCAAAGTGCGCGCCACGTAACTTTTATAACTTACAACACCACAATTAAGTCTTAATTTTAGAGTCTAGATTAGATTTAGAACGCGCCAAAGAAGCTACCTAAGCGCCTCGGCGCCCACGCCTGCGCCCGCGCCCGGTAGAAGTTTTTACAGTTACTTTCCGCCAGCAGCTCTAACTAAATATTAAAAATCGACTTTATATAGACTCTATAATATATATATTTATGGCTTTAAGACTTCTTACTAACGATATAATAACTTATGGTGGCTTTTACTAATTATTTACTACTAAATCAGCGGTTTGGCAAATTTTGATTTTCAAATCGGTTATAACTAGGGACACCTTCATAACTCCATCACATACGTTACAGGTCTTTTCTAGTTTAATAATAAATCCTATAAAATTAGTCTTCCTTATAAAAAACTCGCATTTTTTAATTACTACTAGCATCTTTTCTTATAATCTTCTTAAGACCTATTTAACGTACGTCAGGAAAAAATTTACCAGCATTTTTGCAGCATTTGGCAGCATTTGGCGGCCAAATGCGCATTTCGCGCACTACAACGTGTAGCGTATGGTATCGACTAAGGTGCGGCATACTGCCGCATTTAATAGAAACCAATAACGCAGTGCAGCTAATTGCGCA
>Ga0307507_10009536_pt1 | contig 12878 bp, 7 predicted proteins | sample 7_EM_MG_FD_207223 | JGI IMG/M metagenome (GOLD analysis project Ga0307507, IMG submission 207223) | Populus trichocarpa ectomycorrhiza microbial communities from riparian zone in the Pacific Northwest, United States - 7_EM | ecosystem: Host-associated > Plants > Roots > Unclassified | place... | reverse complement strand
CGTACCGCGGCATGCGCTGCAGGCTTCTGGCTTGGAGCCAGCGGCGGCCCCGCTGCCGCTGCAATCGTCGCAGCGCGAGGGAGCGTGCACCACGACTTCGCGCTTGCAGCCAAAGGCGGCATCACGAAGCGAAAGACGCTGTTGGACCCGCAGGTCTCCACCGCGGCGCGGGGCGCGGTTGCCTCCGAAGCCGAATGGGCCGCCGGAGAACATCTCCGCGAAAAGGTCCTGCATGTGCGAGAACACATCGCCCATGTCGCCGGGACCACCGCTCGCCGCCCCTTCGAGGCCTGCGAAACCGAACTGGTCGTAGATACGGCGCTTCTGCTCGTCCGAAAGCACCTGGTACGCCTCGTTCACGTCCTTGAACGCTTGCTCGGCGCGAGGGTTACCCTGGTTGCGATCTGGATGATGCTTCAACGCCTCCTTCTTGTAGGCGCGACGCAGTTCGTCGGCAGATGCATCCTTCGAACAACCCAGAACTTCGTAATAGCACCGCTTCGACATGTCACCCGATGGGGTTTTAAAGCAATGGATTGCCCACGAATGTCTCGCCGCGCCAAGTTAAGTCGCACGAGTTTCTTGTCAACGAAACTCGTGATTCGGCTCGGCGTAGACCATCGCCTGGCTTCTATAGTCACTCATTAGGCTTCTTGCGAGTCCTGAACTGCACGTGCGCGATCGCGCGCATCGAGCTCGCGTGAAAGCTGCTCGAGAAGCACCGCTTGGCGTTGGAGCTCGGCTCGTGCTCGGGTCAGCTCCTCCCCGGACTCGGCCCGCAGCCGGGCGTCGTGCTCCTGGGAGATGGCCCTTCGAAGGATATCGAGCTCGTCTTCCAAGCGGGTGAGACGCTCGAGATCGATGGCTCGGTACGCGTTTCGGGTCAGCTCGCCTTCGAGCTCGGCAATGCGCCAGGTCCGAGCGTGGAGCTCGCCTTCCCTTCGGGCGATCTCGACGGACATCTCATCGAGCTTCGCGCTCCAGTCGGCATTTTCACGCGCCACCGTCTCGAGCTTCTCGAGCAGGGCCGGATCGACCTCGGTGGCTTGCGCCCCCTCCGTGGTCCCCTCCGTGGATGGCGCCCCCTCCGTCGATTGCGTCCCCGCCCCACCTTCCTCGGGGGCCGTGTCGAGGGGTGTGCGCTCCTCCAGCTCGGCAACGAGGCCCAACGTGATGCGGTCGCGACGGGCGATTTCGCGCTCGAGCTCGGCGATGCGGTGCCCGCGCTCGACGAGACGCGCCTCCACGGCACTCAATTCGGCGCCATGGCTGGCCATCGCTTCGGCCATCTGGGAAAATTCGCGCTCGAGCAGACCGTACTTTTCTTCGTGCTCTCCGATCTGCAAGAGCAGGCGGTCGACCTCCTCCGAGTCGGAGAGCGCCTTTTGTTCGTTGGTGACGCGTTCGGCTTCGAGCGAGGACTTGAGCGCCTCGATTTCGGCCAAGAGCGACACGCTCTGCTCCGCGCGCAGAAGGGCGGTTTGCTCGGCATCGCGCGTGCGGTCCTCGAGGACGCGCGCGGCATCTTCGGCCGAGCGCATGGCCTCTTCGAAGGCGGCGGAATGCTCGCGCCGTCGGTCGATGTCCACCTCGAGCTGCTGGATGCGCAGGCCCGCGTCGTAGACCGCCTGCTCCAATTCTCCCACGCGCTGGGCGCGGGCGGCTTCCGCTTCGAGCCGCGAGATCTCGGCGCGCTGCTCATCGAGCTGCGCCTCGAGCTGGGTCACGCGGGTCATCGCCTCTTCCACGAGCACCGCACGGTCGGCGGCGAAGGCGCCCTCCTGCGTGGAGCTCAGCGAAAGCGGCGCGCTGGTCGCGTCGCGCGGCAGCTGGACGATGGCGTACGGCTCGAGCCGGATGTGATCCGAGTGGCTCGCCAGCGCGATGAAGTACTCGGGCGGCTCCGCCTCGGTCAAAAGCTCCGTGTGGACGCTGACCTCGGGGTCCTCGTCGGTCTCCCCCAATTCGGCGATGGCCGCGCCGAAGAAGGGCACCTGACCGATCATCCGCACGCAGGCAAACTGCAGCGAGACGATGTCGTACAGCTCGTAATAGTCGACGACGCGGGTCTCAGCGGTCTGTGAGCCGTCCCAGGCCTGCGGGTTGCGCGCGGCGACGAGCACCGCACCGTCTGCATCGACCACGCGGCGAAGGCGGGCGACCAGGGACGTGGGGTCCTCGAGCAAGGCCACGTCGGGGACGAGCACCAGGTCGAAGGCCCCATCGCGCACGTCCAAGTCGTCGCCGCGAAGGTGACGCAGGACGATGCCGCGTGGGAAGTCGGCCTGGGCGAGGCGTACGCGCTCCGGGTCGGGGTCGTAGACGTGAACCAGACGCGCGCCCATCTCGAGGAGGCGGGTGCCCAGGTCCTGCGTTGCGTCACCCACCACGAGTACGCGACGGCCCGCCGCGAGAGGCTCGGCGTAGAGGCAGAGAAGATGCGATGGCAGAACAGGATCCATTGGCGTGTTTGGCAGCGCCTCCGGGCGTCGGGGGCTCTCGCAAATTCCGAGGCTAATACGGCAAGCGGGATCTTTGTACCCACTTCACTCGGGGGTACCCTGGCCGCATGACGAAAAAGATTGCTCTATTTTGGCCGGGTGACGCGCGCCAGAAGCCCAACGAGCTGGCCCTGCCGAACATCACGGAGGCGACCGTACAGCTCGAAACGGCCCTTAAGAAGCTCGGCCGGCAGACGTACCGGGTCGAAGGCTTTCTTTCCAAGCCGCACGAATCGATCGAAAAGCTCGGGCCCATCGACGATCCGATGATTGGCGTCTGCGTCCATTGGTTTTACGGGCCGCACACCTGCGACGGGGTGGCGGGCAAGGACAATCCCCTGCTCTTGGCCAGCAATTTCTCCGGTCGGTGGCCCGGCCTCGTGGGGCTGCTCAACACGGGCGCCTGTCTCGAGATGCTCAATCGACCGTTCTCGAGGGTGTGGACGTCATCGCCCGATTTCTCCAAAGATTCCGCATTCATGGACCGCCTCGCCGAGTGGTGCGAGACGGGAAAAATCAAGTACGGCGAAAGCCAGATCGCCTACGGCGGTCCCGTGAGCGCCGACGCCTTTGCGCGCGCCAAGCGGGTGGCGGCGGCCATTCGGCAGCGAAAACCGCTCTTGCTCATGTTGGGCGACACGTCGATGGGCATGATCAACGGCTACTTCGGCCCGCGACTCTTGCACTCGGTCGGCTTTGCCGAACACAAAATCGACCAAGCGTGGATCATCGACCGCGGCAAGCGCATCGACGAGGCCCGTATCGACCGAGCGCTCGCGTTCGTCAAAGAGAAGGGTGTCACCTTCCACTGGGGCGAGAAGGATGCGGAGGATTTCGACGAGCGCGCGACGCGCGAGCAACTTCGCGATTACCTCGTGGTGCTGGACTTGCTCCAGGAGTTCAAAGCCGACGGTCTCGGCTGGCAGTACCAACTCGGGCTGATTCCCCTGCGTCCGCCGTCGGATTTGGCCGAGGGACTCTTCAACTCGGCGTGCCGTCCCGAATCGAACGGCGACACCATCGCCACGGCCACGGAGGCCGACCAGGGCAACCTGGTGCCGATGGAGATGATGAAGCGGCTCCTGAAGGACAAGGGCCTGCACCAGGCGGTGATGTTCCACGACGTGCGCTGGGGCGCCGAGCATGCGGGGCGCTTCTTGTGGGTGCTGCTCAACTCGGGCTCGTGCGGCGCGTACGCGTTCAACCACGATCCGAACACCTTGGCGGGCACGCATTCGTACCGGCAGCCGTCGCTTTACTTCCCCACGCCGGGCGGAAGCTTCGCCGGGGAGAGCTTGCCCGGAAAGATGACCTGGGCGCGGGCGTACATCAAAAACGACGTGCTCTGGATGGACATCGGGCGCGGCGAGGTGGTGAAGCTTCCTCCGAAGGTGCGCGACGAGTGGTGGGAAGGCACCACGCGCCAGTGGCCGTTCATGGCGGCCGACATGGGCATCTCGCAGGAGACGCTGATGGCGCACTACCTGTCGAACCACGTGGCCGTCGCCTACGGGGACGTCTTCGACGAGATGGTGGCGCTCTCGCAGGAACTGGGCTTCCGCGTGCGCGTTCTTTCGGGGCAATGAGATGAGCGCGTTCTACCTAGGCGTGGACGTGGGCACGGGGAGCGCGCGCGCTGCGCTCTTCGATGGTATCGGTACCATGGTCGGGATGGGCACCCATCCCATCGAGATATTCCGCCCGGCCGACGACTTCGTGGAGCAGTCGTCGGATGACATCTGGCGGGCGTGCAGCATCGCGGTGAAGGCGGCGTTGGCGCAGGCGAAGATCGATCCGGCGCGGGTGGCAGGCATCGGTTTCGATGCGACATGCTCGCTGGTGGCGCTCGGTGAGAACGATGCGCCCGTGAGCGTGAGCCCCAGCGGGCGCGATGCGCAGAACGTCATCGTGTGGATGGACCATCGTGCGGTGGAGCAGGCGAACCGCATCAACGCGGGCAAGCACGACGTGCTGCGCTACGTGGGTGGGGTCATCTCGCCCGAGATGGAGACGCCGAAGTTGCTCTGGCTGAAGGAGCATTTGCCTGCCGCGTGGGGACGGGCGAAGCGCTTTTTCGATTTGCCGGACTACCTGACGTACCGCGCGACGGGCAACGATACGCGCTCGCTGTGCAGCACCACGTGCAAGTGGACGTACGTCGCGCAGAACGGCGGATGGGACGACTCGTACTTCCGCGGCATCGGGCTCGGCGACTTGGTCGACGAGGGCTACGCGCGCATCGGGACGCGGGTGCGGCCGATGGGCGAGCGCATCGGCGGGCTCTCCGAAGCCGCCGCGCGGGAACTGGGGCTCGTCCCCGGGATACCCGTGGGGGTATCCATCATCGACGCGCATGCGGGCGGCATCGGCACGTTGGGCATGGCCATCGAGGGCGTCGTTCCCAACGAGGACGAGTTGCAGACGCGGCTCGCGCTCATCGGGGGCACCTCGAGCTGCCACATGGCGGTCGCGCGCGAGGCGCGCTTCGTTCAAGGCGTGTGGGGGCCGTACGAATCGGCCATGGTGCCGGGCCTGTGGCTCGCCGAGGGCGGGCAGTCGGCCACGGGCGCGCTGCTCGACTTCACGATCGCGTCGCACGCGCGGTCCGCCGAGCTCGCGCAGGAGGCCACGCGGCGCGGGACGCGGGTGGAGGCGCTGCTCAACGAGCGCATCGAGGCGCTGGCGCACGCGCAACAGGAGCGGACGGCGGCGTTCCCCGCGGAGCTCACGCGGGACTTGCACGTGCTGCCCGATCACCACGGGAACCGATCGCCTCGGGCGGACCCGACGGCACGCGGGATGGTCTCGGGCCTCAAGCTGGACGACGGCGTCGATGCGCTCGCGCGTCTCTACTTGGCGACCATCCAAGGCATCGCCTATGGGACGCGTCATATCATCGACGCACTGAGTCAATCTGGATATGCCATTAGGACCGTGGTCGCGTGCGGGGGCGGGACGAAAAACCCGATGTTCCTGCAGCAGCACGCTGACGCAACGCATTGCAACGTCGTCGTGCCCAAAGAACCCGAGGCCGTGTTGCTCGGCGCGGCAATTCTAGGTGCGGTCGCGTCCGGCAATCATCGGAGCATTGTCTCTGCCATGGGTGCGATGAGCGGAGCCGGCCGTGTGGTGGTACCGACCGAAAAAGACGGGTCGCGCGACTTTCACGATCGCAAATACAAGGTTTTTCTGGCTATGTACGAGCACCAGATGCGTTACCGTGCAGTGATGGCCGGCGTACCGGCGTGATGTGCAAACGACGGTGACACCGTCGGTCGGCTAGCAAAACATCGGACATGACCAAGCCCGCCAGCGGGCTTGGGGGATAACTTCGGCAACTCGGTATCAAGGAGGTCGTGAACGTGCGACACATGCTCGGAACCACTTTCGTTCGTTTCACGGCAGCGATGGCGCTGCTTTCCTTCGGCGCACTCTCGGGTGCGTCGCTCGTCGGCTGTGACAAAGACAAAGGAGGCGGCGGGGGAGGCGCGGCGCCTGCGGCCAGTGGCGAGGGAACCACCTCGTCGGCGTCGACGAAGAAGACCACGATCGCGATGATCCCGAAGGGGACCACGCACGAGTTCTGGAAGTCGGTCCACGCCGGCGCGGTGAAGGCTTCCAAAGAAGAGAAGGTCGACGTCATCTGGAAGGGGCCTCTGAAAGAGGACGACCTCAAAGGCCAGATCGACGTCGTCGAAAGCTTCACCTCGCAAAAGGTGAGCGGCATCACCGTGGCACCGCTCAGCGACAAGGCGCTGGTCAATTCGGTGACGCAAGCCACGGCGGCCAAGGTCCCCGTGTTGGTGTTCGACTCGGACCTCGCCAGCGATCAGCAGGTGAGCTTCGTGGCGACGGACAACCTCGCCGCCGGGAAAATCGCCGGCGAGAACATGGTGAAACTCCTCGGCGGCAAGGGGAAGGTCATCGTGCTGCGCTACCAAGAGGGCTCGGCAAGCACGGCGAAGCGCGAGCAAGGCTTCATCGATGCGATCAAGCAGGAGAAGGGCATCGAGATCGTCAGCGACAACCGCTACGCGGGTGCGACGACGGAAAGCGCGTTCGCTGCGAGTGAGAACTTGCTCGGCGCGCAGAAGGCGGCCGCGGGCGCCATCCAGGGCATCTTCACGCCGAACGAGTCGAGCACCTTCGGCATGCTCCTCGCGCTGCGCAAGGCGAACCTCGCAGGGAAGATCAAGTTCGTCGGCTTCGACGGCTCGGAGAAGCTTTTGGCCGGGCTCAAAGATGGGCACATCGACGGGCTGCTTCTGCAAAACCCGTTCAGGATGGGTTACCTGTCGATCAAGACGATGGCGAAGCACCTGCGCGGCGAGCCGATCGAAAAGCGCGTCGACACGGGCGCGGTCTTCATCACGAAGGCGAACATGGATGCGCCGGATACGCAGGAAGTCGTTCGTCCCGATCTCAAGACCTGGCTCGGCGAGTAAATCGACGTGAGTGCATCTGTCCTGCACGGCCCGGCAAGCGGGGCCGTGGGCCTTATGGCGAGGGGGCTGCAGAAGACCTTCGGGGCCACGCGCGCACTGCGCGGCGTGGACCTGGAGGTCCGTAGCGGGGAAATTCATGCCCTGATGGGCGAAAACGGGGCCGGGAAATCGACCCTGATGAGCATCCTTTCGGGCGCGGCGACGCCGGACACGGGCTCCATGGAGCTCGGCGGCGCGCCGTATCGGCCCAGCGGCCCGCGCGACGCGCGGCACGCGGGCGTTCTCTTGGTGCACCAGGAGCTTTCGCTCTGCGGGCACATGACCGTAGGCGAAAATGTGATGCTCGGCATCGAGCCCGCGCAGTTCGGCTTTCTGCGGCGCAGCGAGATGCGCGCAAAGGCCGAGCAGGCGTTGAGGTCGGTCACCGGCAAGGAGGGCACCATTTCGCTCGACGCGCGTGCGGCGGATCTTTCGCCGGCCGATCGGCAATTGGTGGAGATTGCGCGCGCGCTGGCGGTGCCGGGCTGCCGCATTTTGCTGCTCGACGAGCCTACGAGTTCGCTCGCGGCGGGCGACGTGGATCGGCTGTTCGTGCTCTTGCGTGAGCTGAAACAGCGTTCACTCGCCATCGTCTACATTTCGCACTTCCTGGAGGAGATCCTCCGCGTCTGCGACGTGTACACGGTGCTGCGCGACGGGCAGGTCGCCGAGAAAGGGACCATCGCGGACACGACGGCGAAGAAGCTGGTGCTCGCCATGAGCGGCGGCGCGAGCAGCGCCGGGACGTCGCCCATCGAGGAGGCCCTCGTCAGCTCGGAAGGAGAGCCCACCGAAAAGGCGCCGGTGCTCGTGGTGGAAAATGTGGCGGGGGTGAAGAAGCCCTCGCAGGCGTCACTCACGGTGCATCGTGGTGAGGTGGTGGGCATTGCGGGGCTCTTGGGTGCAGGCCGCACGGAGCTTCTGCGTATGATCTTCGGGCTCGATCCGGTGGCTCAAGGCAGCATCAAGGTGGCAAGCCACAGTGGAGGAGCCTCGCCGGCAAGGCGCATCGCGCAGGGTGTGGGCTTCTTGAGCGAGGACCGCAAAGGCGAAGGGTTGCTCTTGAGCATGAGCATCGCGGACAACCTGACGATGTCGCGGCTCTCGGGCCTGGGTCCGTCGGGCTTCGTGAAGGATGGGGCGCAACGGGAGAGCGCGAAGAAGTGGACGGACATGCTCGCGGTGAAGATGCGCGACGTGGGCCAGAAGGTGCGCGACCTTTCGGGGGGCAATCAGCAAAAGGTGGCGCTGGCGCGCCTGCTTCACCAGGAGGCCGATCTGTTCTTGCTCGACGAGCCGACCCGCGGGGTCGATATCAACAGCAAGACGCAGATCGAACGCCACATTCGGGCGCTCGCGGCCTCGGGGAAAGCGGTGCTCGTGGTGTCGAGCCACCTTCCCGACTTGCTTTCCATTTGCGATCGCATCGGCGTGATGTACCGCGGTCGCCTCGGTGAGATCCGTCCTGCCTCGGCGTGGACGGAGCATGCACTCTTGGCTGCGGCCACCGGTGCCGAAGGAAATACATGACAACGATGTCGTCCAAAGGTCTGTCAGGTTTGTCCCTTCCCAAACTTCGCGCAGCGTGGATTGGGCCGCTGCTCGCGGTGGTTCTACTTTTCGGGCTGTTCGCCATCCTCGCGCACGAGACGTTCCCCACCACCAACACGGTGGTGACGATGCTGCGGCAGACGACGGTGGTGGGCATCGCCGCCGTCGGCATGACGATGATCATCGTTCTCGGCGGAATCGATCTCTCCGTGGGCTCGGCCGTCGCGCTCACCACCGTGGCCGTCGCGTTGATGTTGCGCGGAGGCCACGGGGCCTTTGCGTCGGCGTTGGCCGGCATTGCGGCAGCGACCTTGTGTGGCGCGATCAACGGGGCGTTGGTCGGCTACATGAAGTTCGTCCCGTTCATCGCCACGTTGGGCACGATGAGCCTTCTGCGCGGGCTTTGCAAAGGCATGGCGAGCGAGCAGAAGATCGACGCGGAGCCGCACGGTCTGGAAACGCTGCTCGCTCCGCTGCCCGATGGCCGCGAGTGGATGCTCTTGCCCACGGGCGTGTGGATCACCGTCATTTTGGCGATCGCTGTGGCGTTGCTTCTGCGCACGACGCAGGCGGGTCGTTACGTGTTTGCCGTCGGTTCGAGCGAACCGGCTGCGCGCCTTTGCGGCATCAACGTGCCCCGGGTGAAGTTCGGCGTGTTCGCACTGGCCGGGATCCTGGTCGGGTGGGCCGGCGTTCTCGAGTTCTCGCGCCTCACCGTGGGCGATCCCACCGACTCCGTGGGCCTCGAGCTCGACGTCATCGCCGCAGTGGTCATCGGCGGGGGGTCGCTCTCGGGCGGCGAAGGCTCAGTGCTCGGGTCCGTGCTGGGGGCGTTGTTGATGACGATCATCAAGACGGGCTGCACCCACGTGGGGCTACCCAACTGGGTTCAGGAGATCCTGACGGGCATCATCATCGTGGTGGCCGTGGGTCTCGACCGGATCCGCCATCGGCAGGGGGAGTAGGCCGCGCTACTCATCCTGCAAGCTTACCGCCGGCGGCGGCTTGCGCTGCTTCGGTGGGGGCAGGCGGTGGAACGCGGCGGTCGATGCCGTCCCATTTGGCCTTCGGGCCGGAGATGCGGCGGTCGACGAAGCTGCGGACGAGGGAAAGGACCAGATCGCGCGTGGCGGCCAACGTCGGGATTTCCGGGTTGAGGCGGACCACGCGCTCGTGGAGTTTGCGACCTGGGGTCGGGCGCACTTCGGGGGCGAGGGCGACGAGGCGGGCGGCGGCGGCGCTGGCATCGTGGACGCGGACGAGAACCTCGGGGGCGAGGTAGGGACCGTCGCCGGCGCACGGCCAGGTGGCACCGATCTCGATGCCGATCACGCCGGGCATCGAGGTGCGCGGGAGAACGAGGAGGCGCAGCTCGTCGTGGACTTCGCTGCCCAATGGATGGCGCGCCCAGGGCACGATGCGGAAGCCGTCGCTCGCGGCTTTGAGGGCGTGCTTCTTCATCGCCCCGAAGAGCGACTTGAGCCACGCGGCCGAAGCCTGCGGCACCGGCGGCGGAAGCTGCGAGCGCGTGCCCGTGAAGAACAACGGCACGAGGACGAGTGCGTCGAGAAACACCGTGTAGCTCGCCGCGCGGCCCGCGAATCGGTCGACGAAGTATGCGCCGACGCCCACCAGCGCGAGCGCCATCGCGAAGGAGATGCGGCCCTTGCGCGTGGAACCATCGAACACGTCGCCGGCCCGGGCCGCGGACGCGAAGGCCTCGCGCTCGCGCACCATCGACCAGCTGCCCGGCCCGCGCGGTCGCAACGTCACGCGCGGCGCGCGGTACGCGACGGCGAAAATGGAGCACGCGAGAAAGATGCCTCCCCACGTCGCGTACCCGCCGAGCTGCGCAGCGGCGCAGGCGGCCATGGAGAGGCCCGCTGCGACGGTGCGCAGCGCGCGCGAAAGCGGCAACAGCGGGCGCTCGATGGTCTGCTCGCGCGCGAAAAGCTCCGAGGTGCGCTCCGCCTTCTTCGCGAAGACGAAGGCAAAGGCCAATGCCACCAGCGCCACGAACGCCACACGGGCGCTCTCGTGCAAGCGATCCGACACGGGCGCCGCCGGCGCAGACGGCGGGCGAAGCTCCTGCGAGCGCACCGCGGGGAACGCTTTCGGATCCACGCGCGCTCCCCATGTCACGCGCTCACCGCGCGCCACGTGCAGGCGCACGATTTCCAACTCGTCGCGGTCCGCGGAACGGCGCAACGTCGACACGATGCCATCGCCACCGGGGGCCCCTGCCCCGGCCCCCGGCGCATCGGGACGCCATGCACGAGGCTCCGTGGGCGCCGCCGGCAAATCGAAGACAACGCGCTCTCCGTCGATGCCCTCGGGCAGCGACGGCGACGTCCAACTGATGCGCCAGAGTGCGAGATCCTTCGCGATGACGTTCGCCGCCACCAAGTCGACGTGGTAGCGCAGCTTGATCACGTAGATGCCGCGACGTAACCCCCGCTTTTCCATCACGTCGACGCGGATGGACGCGTCCTTCGCCTCGCCCGACGGCGGCTGCAACGTGACCAACCCCGACACCGTGTGCCCGTCTTCCCCGGTGATGGTCGCTTGCTGCGACTCGAGCACCGCCGTCGGATCGATGCCCTCGAGCTCGATGCTCGACAGTGCGCCCGCAAGAACGCGGTAGGTCACCGCATGCTCGAACTGCGCGACGCCTGCGTCGTCGATGCGCGCGTGCATGTCGTATCCCGTGGCGTGTGCCTCGCGGTAAGCCGCAGAAGCGCCCGACGCCGGTAGCAACAACGCCAGCATCGCGATCACGGTACTTATGTAACGAAGCACACCCGACATATCCTACACGTACTCACATATGCCGGGTGGGGCAAGAAACCTGCGAAATCGCGCGGTTCGCTTCTATCGTCCAGCCTGCGAGACGGTGGCGACGATGTCCTGAACGGCTGCCTTGGGCAGCTTCACGGTCGCGACGAACGAGCCGGTGCCGGCGGCGTCTTTCCCCGGCTGCGCGAGCCACGTGAACGGGATGGCTGCCGCGCCATGCGCGGGCGCATTTTGCAGGGGGCGAAGCGGATCCCGATCGGGCAGCTTCTTGTCCGAAACATAGCCAAGCGGGTTGTCCGTCGCGAAGCCGCGCGCCGTGACGAAACCGCCCGAGTTGGTCTTCACTTTTTTGAGCTCGTCCAAGCCCTCGCGCGTCTCGAGCGTGGGACCGGAGGCGAAGACGCTGCCGAGCATCTTCGCGGCGAGCGCATCGTCGACGCCGAAGCCCATCACCGTGCGCGCGCCATCGGGCGCGAGGAAGATGTGCATCTTCACCGCCTTGCCCTGCGCTTTGGCCTTCGGGGCAGGCTTTTTCGCATCCGCGGGCTTCTTCGCCACCTCGAGCGGCTCGGGCAGCTCGTGGACCACCGTGAGCTCGTAGTGCACCGTGCCCTTCGGCAGCGTCGCCGAACGGGACGAGGGCGTCGCCTTCAAGGTCGGCGCCGCGAGCCCCTGGTTCTCTTCCTTGAGCCATTTCACGATGCCCGGGCGCGCCAACGCAGCGCCCAGCTCTTTGACGACGCCCGACACTTTGGCAACGGGCTCCTCGACCGAGAACAGCGACCAGCCCGCGAGCTGCTCGGCCACGGCGCGGCGCATGTCATTCTGATCCTTCGCGCCCTTCTTTCCGGCCTTGGCGTCCTCGCGATTGGCCTTCGCCGCCGCGACGGCTTTTTGCTCGCCCTCGACATCGAGCCCCTTGGCGTACACGCCGGGCGAGAGGAGGAGCGCCGTCGAATGGGAAACGGCATCCTTGATGGCCTTCTTGTCGGCCTCCGGCGCCGAGGCCTTCGCCAGCTGCTTCGTGATGGCGTCCAGGGAAAGATCGCGCGCGTGCGCCACGTCCTTCTCGTCGATGCCGCGGTGGAACAGCGCGATGTCCGACGACGCCGGCATGCGCCAAAATGCCTGCGGCGGCGCGCCCGCGCGCTCCGGATGGCTCACCGCGAGACGGGTGGTCAGCGACTCGTGCCCCTTGAACGTTGCGGTCAACGTCGCATCCGCGCCGGGCTCGGCCAGCTTTCCGTCGAGCTCGAGGCGATCCAAGTCGATGGCAAAATCGACGAAGTCGCCCAGCGCCGCGTGTGCCAGTTCCGACGTGGGGTTGTCGGTCTTCCGCACGCCGAGCACCTGGCCCATGATGCTCGGGATCAAGGTGCGCCCTTGCGTGAGCATCGGGCGGAACGGCTCCGGGGTCACTTCGACGTGAACGTCGGACGTGTACTTCGCCCGCGGTGTCGTGCGTGCGAGGTACGGCCCGAGAATGTCGAGCGCGGTCGCCGACGTCGCGCACACGAGACGGAACGGCGCATCGGCCGAGGGAAAG
>Ga0307507_10009533_pt1 | contig 12880 bp, 14 predicted proteins | sample 7_EM_MG_FD_207223 | JGI IMG/M metagenome (GOLD analysis project Ga0307507, IMG submission 207223) | Populus trichocarpa ectomycorrhiza microbial communities from riparian zone in the Pacific Northwest, United States - 7_EM | ecosystem: Host-associated > Plants > Roots > Unclassified | place... | reverse complement strand
CAATATATACACAAATTCTGGCTCTGTTATATATCTACAGTATATTTTCTATATCACATCTTGTATTTACAAGCCGTAATTGGAGATTATATATTTTCCTACATTATTTTGTCACTTTTCATGATGCATTGCTCCCATTACCTTTGTCCATGCAATCTGTCCGACGACGCTTCCTAATATGGTCAGGACTACGCCACATGCGATTCTGGAGCCTGAGTGTCATTTCAGTTGGAGTATTCCATTTCTCAAGCTCCAAGGCGAGACCCTGGAGGTGCCTCTAGAGTTTTGAACAAAAAAAGTAGAAGCGTAGCACCTGAATAGGGTCGGATATTAAACTATTGCAGTCGTTCTCATCCTTCTTGAATTCTCCAGCGAACCCGATGATTGAGAAGTCGTCCGCGTCCGCCCCCTGAGTGGACCAATATAGGTGTTGTAAAATCGTTAGGTCGCCTTGAAAGGAAAATTTATGTATTTTATAACACGATGGCCGCTGAAGGAATAGTCACCAATGTGTCCGACTCCGCATCTGGATTGCCAGCCGACGCCACGAGGCGATAGCTTTCTTCAGTACTAAAGGCAAGGTTATAGGAAATATATGTAAGAGCCCAAGGGGGGAAAATCTACCTGAATCGACAATGACGATCAAGCTTTGTACTAAAAGCCAAATCGATAATATCGTCGACACTACGACGCTGAATATATTCATCGGAGCGATTATTTGATTTTTTACGAACACGACTGTAAGCAATTGTGGCGAGAGCGGGAAGAGCGGGGGATTCCATACTCGTCTCCTGTATCCTTCTACAGGTTGAAGTGTCGAGGCCCATGTACGCACGTTGCGCTGGAATTCGGCTTCGTAGTCTACAAATGGTGTCGGTAAACCACCCTAGTATTTAGAAGTCATGAGTGATAGATATGCAGGCAGATACTAACGTGAACCAGAGTGCTGGGCACTTCTTCTAATCGATACAGATTATCAAAGTGGTCTATAACTTGTACCGGGGGGGTTAGATCGGATGTCCACAAATTTCGCACGCGCCTTTCAGGCTAAAAACAGAGGTTGTCTTTGCAATCCTTTTACAAAACAACGAAACCCATCGAATAGTTGAGCAATACGAGATGACTCACTTCGATGGTGACGAACCACTGGAGCAGGATGCGGTGGACATGGTTTGGCAAACGAGTCTGAGACTGATTATCATTGTATTACAAATTCGCGCTCCGCAGTTCCGACATTCCGATCTGTTTTCTAGCTGGCTTTAGTCTTACTTACCATGTGAGTTGTCGTTAACATACTATAACCATTCTCCCTCCGGTGTTGTGCTGTTTCAGGTCATGGAAATTTGTGGGACTGGAAGACTTACATCAGTAAATTTTGGACCAGGTTCCCACTGACTGACAGTGATATGGACCACCAGCTTTCGGTCTATTACCGTAACCCTCAAATTAGTATTGCCTCTTCTCATTCTGGATGCACGGCAAACTCTAAAAATATTTTCTCGCATACGCCGATTGCCAAGGAACCGATTGGATCTTCATTACGCTTTCCAAATGAGCACATGCTGGGATTAATATGTAACTATGGTTGATTCTAAGTGCGGGCGGCCTACGACAAGTTCTTCTTTACTGGCGCCTTCTATAATCGTTTCTCGAGGTGTCCAGCCGAAGAGCTCAAGCGCCCACCAAACACCCTGCACTGAGCTGTGCATATATTCTGATGGCTGCTCTCTTGGTCTTTCTAATTTTCTGCGATTTCTTCGCCACCACCGAAGGACAGTATGCATCAGACTACCCGTCACCTATGCCGGTGGTGATAAAATCACCTTACTTTAACTTCTGGTTGGCATCAGACTCTAATCTTACAACACCAGGGGGGAGGTGGCCGGTGTTCTATACTGGTACCGTACGTCGTAAGTCGAGATATTGTTAACGACCTGAACAATCATGCTTGTAGAATGTGAGCTGGACTGGATATGTGCGAGTTGACGGTACAGGGTACAACTTTCAAGGAGATAACTCAAACTATACCACAGCAAAGACGGTCGGAGCGTACATCACCCCAACAAGGACTATTTTCACCATCGATGCTGGCTCCATACGTCTGAACCTGACGTACCTTAGTCCTATCGAGGTCAGGGTCTGGTAAACACTAGTTGGGTTCTTTCTCTGACAGTTCTAAAGCCCACCGATTGGAAGCTCCATTCTTTTCCTTTTGCTTATATGGCCATCGATCTCTGGTCTACGGACTCGCAACCCCATCATGTCCAGATTTATTCTGATGTGTCAGGTCGTAAGTGCCACCTTTTCATCTAAGTTTTGAACCATTTCCACGTACCTTCAATGTAGAATTCGTATCTTCCAACTCGACGAATATGATCTCTTGGAATACTACGCAGACGCCATCTGGAAATTCGATTTACCATCGAGTTCAAAGAACTTCGATGGAGTCTCTCACTGAGTACAACCACATGTCAGAGGATGGCGTCCTCTACTTTGCTACAAGGGCGGTGAGTGTTTAATCCGGATTCGAGGACTATTACCAACATGTTTATATAGGCTGCAAATTTGACGTGGCAAACTGACGCTTATTATCTCCCTCGATCTGGATTTCTTGTTAACGGGTCATTAACTAACACTAATGATACCAGATTTCGTCCAATTTCCTTGTATGTCGTCTTGCTCATCACTTCTCTTCACCTCATCTTCGTCTTTTTGTTCAGAAACACTCCAGTAATGTCGTTTGCACTCGATCTTGGCAACGTAACCTCTACCGCCGACCCGGTCGTTCTTACGCTTGGCCTGGTTAGGGACCCTGTGCTCACATACTTGAGAGGGAAAAGTGTGCACAACAGGATACCTTTGTGGTTGAAACAATGGTCCTCCGTCGACGAAGGGGTGGGTGGCTTTCCATGTTGAAAATTCCAATCATCCTAACTCTTCTCTTTAAAGATCGACAGCTTCCTCTCAAATTACTCCTCTGCTCTCAGCCGCGCCATCACCTTGGACACCAAGATAATGTCGGACACAGCGGATCTCACTTTATCCTCCAACACATCATCCCTGTACCAAAATCTTGTCGCTCTCAACCTCAGACAAACTATGGGTGCTCTCGAATTTACGACGTCGATGCTGGCAAATGGAACATTAGCTGGGACCAGCGATTTGAGAGTATTTATGAAAGATGTGGGCAATTCCCGGTGAGCGTCTTGGGCTTTCCTTTTATTCTTTCTGTCCTGAACGAGGTTAATGTAGACGAGTAAACCCAGTTGAGGCGATATACGCGGCCTTCCCTGCATTTCTATACTTAAATTCCCCTCTTGCGGGTTCCCTCCTCGAACCTCTTCTAGAATTCCAGATGACTCCCTCGCTTTATTCTCGTGGGTATGCAGCACATGATTTGGGTACGACCTTTGCATGATTGTCTAGGTCAGACCTCACCTGGCAACACATAGGCTCCGGCTGGCCACAAGTGAGAGGGAATAATACCGATCAATCTGCTTTTGCTGTGGAGAGTAGGTCCACCTAACTTTAGACAAACTTTGTTTCCGACACTAAACCTCTCAGATTGTGGTTCAATGCTCGTCATGGCCCTCGCGCAAGCTCGAAAGTCAGGCAATGGATGGCTCATTCACCGCTACTATAGCGTGCTGAAATCATGGGCGGATTACTTAGTCACGAACGGACTTCACCCCAATGGAAGGTACACACTCGTCATCCTATTCTTAGAAATAATCCTAACAAAGTACTTTTGCCTTGCTAGTAGTTTGGCATCGGACAGTATTGCCGAAACCTCAAATGTTGCACTCAAAGCTATAATGGGAATTTACGCGATGGGGCATATCAATCGTATTCTGGAGGCCAGAGGTGCAAATTCTGCGAAGACCAGGTATTATCTTGTGAGTTTTTTTCTTTTCTGAGAAGGTCGATGTCTGAAAACTTGGGGGCAGGACACTGCAACTAGCTACGCTAAACAGTGGGAATCCCTTGCATTCTCTTACGATCATGTAACGTCAACCTATGGAAATGCGCCGTCGTGGGGGTTCATATATAATCTATACTTGCCGAAGCTCCTTGGCGCCGACATTTTTTCTCAGAATGTGGGCGTTCGCAATATCCGTCTACTCTGCTTTTTGACTGACTACGCATGGATGCAGATATACGAGGCGCAGGCAGCCTGGTATGTCACCAGGCTTGCAGGCAGTAAGATAGAAGTTTCGTTATGCAGTGCATTCTGTTGACATGTTTTCGTAAGCGGATACTTTTGGTCTTGGGTACGACTCGAATGTTCCTAATATTGCCAAAGGACGTGAGCTTGTTTTGATATATGACGTTCTTCAGCGTGTCAATCTTTTATTGATTGCAGACTGGACACTCCTAACTGCAGGCAGCGTATACAACACCTCTGTCAGCGCTGCGAGGGATGGTCTGATTAATAAAGCAGAAGCAAGACCCTACTTCAAGAATCCTCAGAACAAGCCCAATCCTTCGACATATCTGGCAATTGGGGGAACTACAATTACTGGTATTTCAAGCCCGGCTTTGGGAGCATCATTTGCACTACTTGCATTAAAGTGAGTTCTGTTTCTTTTTATTTTTTAAAAAGTGTTGATTACGCGAATCATGGAAGTATGCCAGACCAGCCATCCATAACTCTACCAAACGGAACGATTATGGGTGGTGATACTACTATTAAGCCCAGTTCTAACAAACGCAATCAAATTCTGGGTGGGATACTCGGCACCGTTGGTGGTTTCATCATGGCGGGCCTCGTCCTTTTCTTTTTCCGCTGTCGGCATCGTAGAGAGGGCAGCGAAGCAGAAAAATTCGAGGAATCTGTGCAAAGTCCTTCTTTGGTTGAAATTTCTCCTACGAATGCAGTCACGATTGCGCCATTCAACACGGGTAGTAGCAATAAAACTCAACTCATGACGATGATCCATGACGACGTTGATCCAATTGCCGTTTCGCCATCGTCAGCCTCGGGTTCTCGCATGGCAGGTGGGACCTCCGAACATTCGGATTCGAGCCAGCAGATGAGACTGGTCCCCCAAAGAGCGGCTTATTTGCATGTAACCAATTTGACACCAGGAGAAGAGAAACCGCTGCCTTCGCCCGTAATATCAAGGTTACAGCCTGAAAGGAGGCAGACAGAGGGACAGGACCAAATTCTCAGAAGAGAGGTTGAACAACTGAGGATGGAAATGGACGCAATGAGGGTTCGACAACAGCTGCAACCGCAACCACAAGTGACTGAAGAACCACCACCAGGATACGCGGAATCATAGGACTATTAGGAGGCAATCAACCTCAAGGACGACGGGTCGCATCTTTTGATGAGGATGCCATTGTGAGTGCGTATCAATTGGCTTATTGCAATTGCCAATCTTCTGTTGTTTCGGTATGTTTTGAGAGACTGATCTTATTGCTCATCATTTACTTATATATATATACCATATATCTAATAATGTCTGGTTTCATCTTGATGTATTTACACTGGCCATTCTTCAGGAACGTTCAGCATATATACAGTAGAAACTCCCATAACCCATACCTCTGATAACCCATATTCCCTAATAACCCATACGGTATACCTTCGGGGGTCCACCAAATCCAAAATCTCACCCAAATCTCACCCTTATAACCCATAACCTCTCATAACCCATAGCCTGGACCCTCCACCGAGGGGTATGGGTTAAGAGAGTTTCTACTGTATTCTGGAATTGAAAATATTGTTTCTTCAGTCAGCCGTGACCACGTGACCAGCCGGCAAGGCTTTGCCAATGGCCATTGCATTTGAAACGCAGTAGTTTCTCAAACTCTCAAGAAGTGAAGTACTGAGCACTGTGTGCTGAGTCCTTGCCAAAAAAAACACCTTTCATTTGTCTTTTTACTTTCTCCCTTCACAGATGCTCTTTTTCCCAGAGGAAATCCGCTGCCACCTTACTGCCCATGAGGGATTCGGATGTACCAGGCCACAAATTGGACAATATGAAGGAAGCTCTGGTTAACATAACCTGACTTTCAGTATACACCCGGGAGATTCGGATATGCGAGGAGCTGCCAAAGATGGTATGTCATTGTCGACCTTTTATTTTACTTTACACTAACAAATCGAAGGGGCATGGTTTGAACAGCCGGCGTACATGCCTGATTGGCTGTACAAGTACTTTGGCGAAGTAATTGCACGGTTCGCACCATATTTTGGAAGGAATGCCGTAATCTATCGAGACCTACTACATACAAGTGCCCTTCATTTTGGATCCATTCACCCAAGCCATCTCTCATGTTATGCCTCCGCTGCTTCGAGCCTGCCCTGTATTACCGACCTCATGTCTTTCTATGGCAGCCACATTTTCCGTCGACATACTACATTGTCCAAGTTGTCGTAGGAATGATGATGCTTCGTCGCATTGCCGACCTTCTATACCATCTCCTCTATACTGCCGAAAGGGTTGCCAAATTCATTTTGCAGGCTGGTCCACGCCACTCATCCATTCCTTGCCACATTATCTCTGGCTTGCATTCTCGGTCCTTTCGCATCGTAGTGGCTTTTCGCACCAAGTCATTACACAACCGTAGGCAATGCCCAGGAGAATGACTTTCCTCATCAAAAGACGTGATCCTCATCCTAGACGAACCCAAACGGTGTACTCCGCCTTCGTCAACAATGACCATCTACGAAATCTCATCGAAGGAGGGCGGCACATCGACAGCCTCAGTGCTATATATATATTGCCGCTGTAGTCGGCGAAGCAGCAGAATGGGGTGTTTCGGGGTTCACCGCCTCGTCGACGTAAACAAGGGTTGAAACATGAGTTGCCAGTTGGTGACTGTGACACTGAGCAAGTAATCTGAGTTTATCTTCCCTATCCACGACATCATCCCTAGAGTACACTGCCAGCTAGAGAGATCTTTCAGACGCCCACTGGACGGACATGCCCAAAAATCGGGACAGGTTGGCCCACCCAATCAACAGACAGCAACTAACGGCGCAAAGATTCTCAACAAACAAAAATGTCACCCCTCCCGCAAAAGCTGCATAGAAGCTTTCGGAATATCAGGACATGCCAGGAGTCGTTCCAAAGGAGCCGAGGTATAGGATCAATGCGTAATCTAGGTTCCCCATCTCTACCAGTCCCCAGCTGTTAATACAACTTTGAATCGGTCGACCATGTACGGGCTTCGTCTTCTCTCGAAGAATCCAAGTTTCACGTTTACGGAGAAAGATAAAACCGATAATTGCGCCCACCGTGTAAAAGTATATAACCCCTTTTACTTTCAATGACACCGACTTTGGAGTGAGGCAAGAGATGAGGACGAGCCCGCTTTCACAATGGTCCTCGCTGTACGATTTAATGATGCAGTGAGCACGTTGTCGCTTTATTGTGACCGTCCGTGCCACTCCCACACTTGAGGGATCTGTAGAGAAAATGGGAATCAAGTCCTCGGAGACGTGATTAGCCGACAGAAAATTGGCAAGCGGAGCCATGGTGGTTGTGGACCTACGTTCGATGTCAAAGAGCCTTCATTGCATTTGCACAGGACGTGACGACCTTGCTTCGGTTTTTTATTGTTGGGTTTATGCCATTGTTCTTTGAACCGTTCTGCCACAAATACATATATGTACCACCAAGTAATTGTGTCAGGTATCCAAACTGACACCCTGAACCAAATGTTCCGCCGACTCGGATTTGATGCTTGCCGCTTGGCGACATGGGTACGCGGTGTCATCGGTTGTATTTTCCACGATCTGTTGATTAACTATGGAGTTGGGTAGCTTTTCCGCCTCGCAACCTTCTCGAAGACAGGAATTTACAGTAATGAGGTACTCATGACGGAAAGCGAGAGGCATCCTTCCGAGGGAGTCATCATACAGTATCTAGTAGATTTTTGTCGCTGTACCGTATAATAAAGTCCAGACTATACGACTGGAGTCCATTGAGATTTGCGAACCTGTACCCAGGGATGGCGCGGGTAGAGCCACGGTTCCTCTACGGGTGCGGGGTTGAGACTATTATTCCCCACCAAAACCCGTTGGCCGTACTGGTTTCCTCCATTCTTCAAGGGAGTTCAGCACAAAAACTCTGGTTCGTCACGGCAAATTACCCAAGGTCGATTGATTCTGCACTGCCTGGGTGGCAGTTATTACCAAGTTACCCCGTGATTACGATTGCGATTGCGGTTGCATTTGCATCGAACTTTCCACCCACCTTCAGTCGTTGGACCATAATGGCCCCAATCTTTCGATGTCAAGAGCTAGGGGACCAATGAGCCAAATTGAGCCTGCAAGAGTACTGTGTACATACACCCACAGTCACCGGCACCCACTCCGAGTCGTACTTTCGATAGGGATCGCTCGGGTATTCACTCATCCTTATCAAAAAACACGACCGTCCTTGATGAATCCAAGCGGTGTACTCCGCCTTCGTCGACCGTCGACAGTCAAGAGATGGGATATATTTTCCCGCTAGTCGCTCCCTGAAACATGATGTGTGTGTGTGGGATTCGGGTCAAAGGAGACGAGAAGCGGAGCCATTGGGGGTTATAGACCAACGTTTGAGAAGTTTCGCAAGGTTACATGTGAATCACTTCTGTCGCCAATTACCACTAGCTGTGGAAAGAGCCATCTATTCAGAAGAGAGGTGTCCTGAACCAAATCCAGAAAGGTTCCGATTTGGCGATTGCCGCATACGGTGCGCACGCTTGGTTTGGCTAAGAGGCTGTCCGAATCGTTTGAAAGCAGGAATTGACGAGACACCATAGTTACAGAAATTCTATTTAGATGCATCGTGGGCGCAGGTAAACATCTCGTCTTGTGTTCAACGTTGAATTGTGACGTTTGAATTAGCAAGTCGACAATGTTTAGTGGCGTCTGTTGTTGTCTGATTATGGGAATTCGACAACCATGCATACGTGATGCCACTGTGAACGATTTTTTTTTGAGAGTGCCATTCAAATGCGAATGAATGGTTATGGACGTTCCACCTAGGAAATGTATGGAGGGTTCCAAACTATATTGTCGGCAACACCCGGTGTCGAGATAAAGGCATCTGCGCGTTTGGTTTACCATGTGGGCGACTTGCTATATATGAACTGTGATAGATGGTCTCGGATTGTGAACTTGTGGGGACGTACCAAGCTGTCATTCGTCGTCACCGTTCGAGCAGGGACGCGAGGAGTTGCGGCGATCGAGAGTTGTGTTATCTTCTTCCTCATGATAAATTTTAATAATGGCCTTTTCGGGACCGGCACGCAAAGCGAGTTGGGGGGAGGAGCGTGATTATCGTCTATCGACACTGTGGGTCAAATGAATGGCGACTGATAAGAGTATCTCCAAATAGGAAGGTAAGACGGAGAAGACGGTGGATAAATAATTTCGGGGATTAGTTGCTGACCTTGTGTGTAGTCTGTCGGAATGCGGCTGTTTCATGATATCAGAAATGCTGTGAGTGGCGGAAACCAAGGTAAAGGAAGGTTGGGTATTGAAACGACGAGTGTATACAGCAATGTGGAAAGTGGATAATGACAGGAAGCTGTCAAAGAGTGACATTGGAACCATGCTTTCCAGGGCGAAAGCTTATCGCAAAAGGATGGAATGGAATTGAGGGACCAGTTTCGTCATTGTCAGAGGGACGAGGATGCATGGAGAGGGTGGATGTAATCGCCCGATGAGGCCGATGTTATCAGTATGCATATGGACAGGAAGACGGTAGTGAGCACAGTCTTGGCAAAGTAAAAGTGAAATGTACTGCACAACAAGTCGAGTAACGTTGGATTTAAACCTGTTTAGTACAGGGGTAACACTCGCTGATTGTGGTGTCGAGAACTGTCTCGAAATATCCTAGTTTTGTCACAAAGAAAATCAAATGCGGCAAGTCCACGGTGATTGGACGATAACTTGGCGTGCATTCCGAGATCATTTTGTCCGATCCGCCCTGATGTATATAGAACAGGAGTGTATCCATCTGCCAGACCCCCCTAGTCGCTGCATCCAACATGGTCAACGTTACCTACGATGCCTGTGAGTCCTCCGTCTCTTTCTCCTCTCTTTCCCTCACTCTCTTCCAGCCCTGGACATGATTGTCACAGACGATGACGGCAAGCAGGTCATATACAATCTAGGCGACATGGCATGGGTCATTGCCGCCATGGCCCTTGTCTTCATCATGATTCCTGGTGTTGGCTACTTCTATTCCGGTCTCTTGAGACGAAAGAACGCCCTATCCATGATTTGGGTTTCCATGTTGTCTGTTGCAGTCGTCTCCTTTCAAGTACGTGCACTTTTGTCTTCCTTCATCCAATGTTCACACTCCCTAGTGGTTTTTCTGGGGTTACTCGCTCGCGTTTGCTGACAATGGTGGTCCATTTATTGGCACTCTCAGTAATGTTATTCATTCCGAGTTCCGGTCAACCCCTCTAATCAACACGTAGAATTCTTCGGTCTGAAGGATGTCCTCGGCCAATCAGCTGGCCGCATTCCTATTCTCTTGTTTTGCATCTACCAACTCATGTTCGCAGCCATCACGTACGTTCACTACTTCCCCAATCTATACTTTAATTTATTTTTCCCAGTGTCGCTCTTGCTGTCGGTGCCATCGCCGAACGTGGTCGACTCGGTCCAACACTAGTATTCATGTTCATCTGGACAACTCTCGTTTACGATCCTATCGCCTACTGGACTTGGAATATCAACGGCTGGTCCGCAAAATTGGGTGGCCTCGATTTCGCAGGAGGTACCCCAGTCCACATTAGCTCAGGTACTGCCGCCCTCGCTATCTCCATCTACCTCGGAAAAAGAAGAGGCTATGGCACCGAACGCCTAGCTTATAAACCTCAAAATACCTCATTCGTCGTCTTGGGCACAGTTCTACTGTGGTTCGGATGGTTCGGATTCAACGGTGGTTCCGCCATATCCGCCAACCTTCGCGCAGTTCAGGCTTGCATCGTCACTAACCTCGCCGCTTCAGTGGGTGGGATCACATGGATGTTATGGGATTACCGTCTCGAAAGGAAGTGGAGCGCGGTTGGCTTTTGCTCAGGCGCCATCTCTGGCCTCGTTGCTATTACTCCAGGTTCAGGTTTCGTCGGAGCTCGTAAGTGCCTTTGTCTTCTTTTTTCTCATCAACTAACCTCGTTCGGAAAAAAAGCTGCCGCTGTCCTTTTCGGATTTATGGGCGGTACTTGTTGCAATTTCGCCACTCAACTCAAATTCGTTTTCGGCTACGACGACACACTTGATATTTTTGCCAGCCATGCTATCGGCGGTATCGTCGGAAACCTACTAACCGGTCTGTTCGCTCAATCGAGCGTCGCTGCTTTCGATGGCGTCACGTCCATTCCGGGAGGTTGGCTAGATCATCATTATAAGCAGCTCGGTATCCAACTCGCAGACTCTTGCGCCGGTTTCGCTTGGTCTTTCTCTGTGACGGTGAGTGTCTATCCATATCGGAAAAGCATTCGATCTGATTGTGTCTCTGCAGACGATTATTCTCTGGGTTATGCACTTCATCCCTGGCCTCCGCTTGCGAGCTTCCGAACAAGCTGAGATCCTAGGTATCGACGATGCCGAAATGGGCGAGTTTGCGTATGACTACGTCGGTCTCGAGCAGGAAATCGGACACACGGTGGACACTGGATTGCCTCTTGGAGGAAACAGAGAACCACATCATGTGAAACCGCTAGAGTCGATGACTGGAAGCTTTGAAAAGGAAGAGGCGAGAGTAGGGTAGAAGAGTCGATCTGTTTCATTTTTGACTTGTTCCTCCTTTTTTTTTGCAAAGTATATGTTGTTGTAATGTTAGAGATTTTCATTTGCTTTTTTTTCTTTCTTGGAAAACGGTTTTTTCGTGTGCGCGTTTCGTTGTAAGTTATCAAATTCGTGCCACTATCCTCTCTTTTATTTCGATATTCTCTCATCAAATTTTTTTTTTCACAACGGGTTTTTTATTATCCCACTTTGGTGGGCGTGGACTGTCCAATACATAATCTGTATATGTAGTGAGCTACACTCCAATGAAAAAAGAGTCGGAGGTGAAGTTTGCTTGGCTAAATAAATATGGAGCTGCACCCAAAAAAAAGGAAGAATAAGACGGATGGTTGTATAATCTTCAAGGAACGTCCATCGCCATGAAGCAGGATTTTGCGTTCTACATGAACCACTGGGAATCGACTTGCACTGTAGATAAATGGAGCTAGTCTAAGGATCCTGCATTCGACGTTGGAACAGCTTGGTGTCTGCACATTTGAGCGAAAGAGTATATACTTGCATTATCAAGGCTTGAGCTCGAAATCTGATGTCACGAAACCTGAACTGACGAGGATGAGACTCAAGGAGGATAAGTGATTCTGAACGAGACGTCGGAGAAGCCTTGGCGAATTTATGTAAAGAAGCCTACATCAGCGGAACTAAAACGCAATAAATATGTGTATTTGACTTTTGCTTTATGCATGAACGGCTCATACTAGTATTCACTGGACCAAGGTTGCCTAAATGACGGTGTGAGCGGTCACATTTTAGCTCGTGATAATTGATCGGTAATCAGATAACCGAGTACTGCACAATTTACTGATGTGCTGGTACACTGTCGTATACCACCACCAACTATAGCAGTGGCGCTTCTCAGATCAAGTTTGGGTTCACGGCCCTTTGGCTGCCTTGTGAAAAGAAAAAAATAGAACTTGAACAGATGATCATTGCCAGTGGACTTATCTACGCCGATTCAAGTTTCTTATAGTGCAATTTACCACCTATATCACTGCAGGCAGGGGTTATATTTGGGCATGAAAAATGTATTAAAACATGTTTTTGTCTTTCACTCAGAAAAATGTATTGAGATATTGTATGAAAATGTAAGATATTTTCTGCCAAAACAACCAAAAA
>Ga0307507_10009532_pt1 | contig 12881 bp, 10 predicted proteins | sample 7_EM_MG_FD_207223 | JGI IMG/M metagenome (GOLD analysis project Ga0307507, IMG submission 207223) | Populus trichocarpa ectomycorrhiza microbial communities from riparian zone in the Pacific Northwest, United States - 7_EM | ecosystem: Host-associated > Plants > Roots > Unclassified | place... | reverse complement strand
GGATGGCCAAGAGTTTTTACATAAAAATAATGAAAGTCAATGGTATTTGAAAGAAAAATTAAGTCATAATCGTGTAGAAAATTTAACTGATATTAATAATATCCAAATATGGATAGTCAAGAATATATAACAAGATTAAAGGAATTCGTATTAAACGATAGATAATTTGTAAAAAAAGTATGAGACATAGTATATAAGTTAATTATATGGATTGTACTATGATCTCAATTTTATTTCATTATATATATATATATATATATATATATATGTGTGTGTGTGTGTGTGTGTGTGTGTGTGCGAGCACGCGCGAGCACTCTCACGCACACGCTCTTATATAAATTTAATATTGTGACAGGACCTTTTTACATCTAAGATGTTTAGTTTCTTTATGGATTTTTTTATAAATGTAAATTGCATCAAAGAGAATAATTGAACAAAATATAAGGGGCATACCCTATGAAAAATACAAAGGTCCATTACTAAGAGTCAAAGGACCTAAGGGCACAAAAAAAAGAGAGCAAAAGCTAAAGAAATACTCAAAAGTTAAAAGAGTAAAAAACTAAAAAAACAACATTGGAACCATAGTTGAACTGGTTCACTGATATTTGGAAACCCTAAAATCAATTGATTGGTTGTTCTAAAGAGTCCAGGAAATGGTAAACTGATTCCTGGAAACTCCAGAACCTGTTGACCGGTTCTGCAAATAACAACAAACCTGTTATGTAGAACTCGAACAATAGCTAAAACAAAAAATCATATGACCCTGAAAGATGCCAAATGGATTCCAAATCTACTAAGCAGGACTAGACAAGCTAAAAGATCTCCTCACTAACATTATAGTGAGGTTAATAAATCTGATAAAAGACTCGGTTTTTCCTCTCATACTAGATGAAGTAAATCATGGTTGAGAGGACTAACTAGGCAAGTAAATATAAGAATTTATTCTTTTTCCTGAGGTACAAAGATATCCATTGAAGCAAACATTGACATGTCATAGTAGGCCACCCGAAAATGATCCTGTTCATAATAGCACCCCATACCAAAGCTGAGAAAATACACTAGAAGAACATATGGTCATGTGTCTCAACATGGAACCTGTAAAAGATACATACCGAGGAGGTGATGATTTGATAAACATGTACTCTATCTATGGTATAAAGATGACCCAAAGTAGTAAGCCATAGAATAAGTGAATGTCTCTAGATGTGACATGGAAATTAGATGAGATAATGCATAGAGCCTGTATGTCTCAAATCTATAAAAAAAATCTCTCCATGATAAATGACTCTTTCAGATATAGTGATCTGGTAAGGCATAATAGGGTGGAAAAGAACATAGTCCCAAATAGGCTAAAGGTCCTAATTACTCGAAGGAAAAGCTCAGGTACCATTCTCAATGATGTTCGAAACTTTTGCATCCCAAGGCAACCTTATGAAAAAGAGAACCCTAAAAGGCGAAATGTCACATATCTGCTAACTATCCAACAACCAATAATCCAACCAAAGAAAAGTAGTTGTTCCATCACCAATGTAATAGATAAACATTCTTTTACACTAATCCCAACTAAGGAGAATCTTCCTCTAGGATCTATTAAAGAAGAGTCTTCATAAATGTTTTAGAATAGCTATTTATTCCATGGTTTGATCCCTTTAATCCCCAGACCACCCTCTTTAGGAGAATTACAAAATGAGGCCCAAGTAACTTTGACTCTAAGTGGGATAAGGATGAACCATTCCAAAGAAATGCAACTAAGATACCTCCAATCCTCCAGATGATTGAGCTTGGCAGAATAAACATGGTAGACCAATATAACTTAATGGAGAATAAAACTATTTTATCAATTTGAGACAACAAATATAAGTAAGAGATGTCAAGGTCCATAGTTTGATCCTTGAGATAATCCGCTCAACAAAAAGCAAACAGTCATTATGTTTCAAATGAGTGGTGATCAGAGGAACACTGAGATACCTGATTGGTAGGGAACCTAGTCTAAAAACCAAAAGAGCTTACAAAGAAGTCCTCATCTCATTATCAATACCCATCAATAAAATATGGCTCTTTTCTGAATTAGTGACCAATCCCGACAATCTTAAACGATCATTTAAGGCCCCTATCACAATACCAACTAAGTCCATATTCACCTAACAGAAAATCATAAGGTCATCAGTAAAGCAAATGTGAATGATCATATTTTGTTGACACCTTTAGTAGAACTAGAATCTAGAACCCTATGAGGCCTATCTATGAATGCCATTAAGAACCTATATAACCAAGACAAAATGATACGGGGATAAAAGGTCACCCTATTAAATACTCTGGTAAGATGGGTTAAAACCATCTAATTCTCCATTTATTGCCTCAAAGAAATACGTTGTAGATATGCAGACCTTAATCCATTTAACCATGGAACTAGGAACCCCAATGGCTCTCAAACCTAAAAAGATATACTCTTAACTAACAATATCAAAAACTTTCCTTATGTCTATCTTCAAGGATCATCTAGGCATAGGACCTGCTAAATGATAATTGTGCATAAGTCTTGGGTTAATAAAATGGCATATGATATTTAGCGACTGGACACAAAAGAAGTTTGAGATGGGCCTATGACATGTAGTAGGATCATCTTCAACCTACTGATAATGACTTTAAATATGCATTTATACATAACATTGCAGTAAGAGACAAGCCTAAAATCATTCATACTAACAAGATTCTCAATTTTAGAAATTAAAGCTATACTGGTAGCACTAACACATCTAAAAGAGTCATATATCAAAGAAAAACCTCACTACTGCAATGAAGTCACTACCAATAATCTCCTAACATTTTTTAATAACAATGAAGTATATTCATCCAGACCAGGAGCCTTGTTATCCAGAATAGAGAGTAAGGCAACCCTAATCTCATCATCTGTGATAAAAGACTCCAAAGAAAAAAATCATGTCAGGAGGAATATGGCCTGCATCATCAGTGTAGGAAGTTGAAGGAGCTGAAAGAAGTATCTAAAAGTATCCAACTACTAACTAACCTAAATTTTTCTACTCAGTTAACTGAGTCCCTATCTTATCAATTAAACCATGTATCATATTCCTAACCTACCTATGAAAGAGAGATACGTGGGAATAATTTAATGTTTATGTCACCCAAAGTGAGCCACTACATACGTGATCCTTGCTTAAAAAGGTTTCCTCATCCTCACACTATTGAAGGAACTCAGTAAGCTCCTTTACAGATGCCATATAGCCCACAAATTCATATAGCCCAAATATCTTTCAGAGTGTGAAGAGACATCAAGGAGAACCTCTACTACAGTCCATTAGCCTTTTTCCTTAACAACATGACTAAAGATGTGGTTAGTGTTGTGTCGATGTAAGCTTTTTAACTTAGGTTTAAGCATACCCAAAAGCTTAATGAACTTAACCATTAGGTTACCATCAATAGGAACCTGCCAAACATCTATAACTATAGCTGGAAAATCATCCCTATAACCCACAAATTCAACTTAAAAAGAGCTTTTACCTAAGAAAAGGTATAACCAAATTGAACAAACATGGCACTATGATCAAGGAAGTCCCTAGACACAAACTCAGAGCAAGTAGTTAGCCAGTTAGAGAGCTAACATAAGCTACCAAATATCCAATCTAGCTTCTCAAAGATAGTGTCCCTAGCTTGTCGGCTATTATGCCAAATGAACCTCAAACCAAAATAAGGAACTTTAACCAGTTTTGTTACTTGCACACAACTACCAAAATCATTCATGTAACCATGCCAGGTAGAACCACCCCTATATTTATTAGAAGAGCTTAAAATAGCATTAAAGTCTTCCAAAATAAGTCACGTTCTAGACTAAAATGCAATAAAGTTACATTTAAAATAATCCCATAGATCTTGAAACCCAGCAAGTGTATTAAGGCCATCTATAAAAGTGACCACAAAAAAGCACCCATCAACCAAACTAGACATCTCATAGGTTATCCATTTAAGTAAAGAAAGTAGATAATTATACACCTTTGAATCCCAACTAACAAGAATATAACAATTAATAGAATTTGAAACATTAGAAAGAAATATCATGATGAAGGATTAATAGTTATATCAACTCTCCCTATTTGGCTATAAGCAATCTTAGTTTTAAGATGACCAATTAAGGTAAGTCTGTATTTATTTATCCAAACCTTTACTGCTATATATATATATTTTGCCATTAAGACCCCAAATATTCCAACAACCAAACATAAAAATAGGAAGTGGAGACACAATAAAATAGCATAATCAATGGTCCTTAGACACTTTTCCCCTTCCTTTTTTTTTTGCCTTTTCTAGTAGCAAGAGGAGAGGAGAAGTCTTTGAAAACCTTGTTTTATCATATGAAGCCGAGCTTTTACACTGAGCATTTGTAAGCAAATTTAGTTAGTCCTTTTTTACATGTGAGATGTTAGTATTCAAGTTATAAATTGACCCACATTCATCATCTAATATGTCCTTCCCAACAACAAGGTTCAAGTTAGTAGGTTTAACAACTTCTAGAATTGCTTTCTGAGAAGACTGATCAATTGACTCCTAGTCTAGTCGATCAATTCCTAGGGCATTGGCAATCGAGGTTACTATATGTATAACTGGTTGGCTGGTTCCTAGTATTCTTCAACCACTTAACTAGTTCATAGGGTAATGGTATCTAAGGCTACTGTCTTAGGAATAATTACAGTCCTTGGCAAAGTTGAAGCAACTACTATAATATTAATTTGTGAGTTACATGCCATTAAATAATCATTTCTATTCATGATCTTAAGCATATCATTAACATGTAATTTTATAATCTCAATCAAAGTCTTGCATGAGTGTCCAAATACTTTGTAAGATTTATAAACTCTCAGTTTCCACTCATAGTTAACCAAAATCATGATGGCTTCTGAAGACAACCTACATCTCAGTTGGAGACTATGAACCAATGGCAAAAACGCATCTAGCTCAATACAAACTCAAGCATAATTGAGATAAGTGTTGTTAAAGGTTTGCTCATCACATGACAATGGTCACCCCACTATACTCGCAGCCATTCCAAGCCCTGTTTCATTCCATATAGGAAACGATAATCCCTAAAGGCGAATCCAAACTAGAACCTTAGAGATTTTGTTCTTATCTAAGATAAAATAAGGGTGTCATGGTTGAAAGACAATGTTTCTCCCCTCAAACATCCACAAGCCTTTCTTTATAACCAGATGAATTTCATCTTCACTCTTAAACTGAAAAATCATAAAGCCTTGTTAGGTTGTCATGACACTCTCAAGGCTGAAGTCAGAAAGAATCCCACCATACAACGATTCCATCATGATGTGCTCTCATCAACTATAAGGTTTAAGATTTTAAAATTATGCCAATGGCTTGTATTGGGAATGATGCAATCTTAGATTGAGTTGTTGAGTTTGATACTATTACTTTATCAACCCAAGAGCCTTTTGGTTGGTTAATGGTGTTAGGGGTGGGGTTGTTTGTGTTGGTGGTTTTAGGCACCGAGGTGGTGTTATAGGTTTTTTTATGGGGGTAATGGGGTTTTAATTTCAAGTTGTTTTGGGTGGTTTGGGGAGGGTGTGGGGGTTGCCCTAGAAGATGTTTTATCCAAATCCAACGGCTGATTGTAGAGAGATGGCCTTTACGATATCAGACAACATTAATGTAGACAACCTATGTTCAAGAAGAAAGGAGTTTCAATCAAAACTTTAAATCTGATTTCCACCATTCAGCAACAAGAAATAGAGCAATAAGACCACAATAGAAATCTTGGCCAAATCCAACAATTATATTATATAAAAAAGCCAATGACCAAATTTTTTTAACTAGAAAAATCTCCCCTAATAACCTAAAATGTCACAAGAGCAATAACCCCCTACTAAAAAATCAGAATTGAGATCCATCTGATTAGATTGTAGCGCATAGTGAGATGAATAACATATATGAAAATGAGCTAAATCTAACAATGGTTGGAGGCATTATGGCTCCAATAACATTGTCGCAAGGGGCGCGACGGTGGAGGCTTTCTGCCATGCCTCCTGTTGTGAGGTGTTGTGTATTGAGAAGGGTTTTTGGATTTAATTATAAAATTATAATTAATGTTTAGGAGTTGCCACCTAGTATTATGGTCACTAGGAACCTATGGTCTGCGAGAGTCTGAGTAAGGGACTAGTTGTGCAAGAGGAAGACGCATCACTCCCAATGCACCCTACCTAAGGTAAGCTGCATTGTTGTTTGATTGTTTTTTCTAAGTCGAGTTTCTATTCGTTGGTCTTTTCTATTCGTCGGTCTTTTAAGCATGAATGTCCCCCTTTTATGCAAATATGTATGTTATTTACAATGGATGGATGGATATGTGTGGATGCAAATGTATGCACATTGGGTATGAATAGAAAAAACCCATGCAAAATGAATATGTAGGGACTTCATGCTTAAAGGAAGGTTCTAGGTCATTACATGATAGGTAGGCTTTCTACCTGGTCTCGAAAAGGTCTATGAACTGCCTAGTGACCACCTTGCGTGAAGGCAGTATAGGGGTTTACATGAAATGGTTGGGGCATAGTGTGACCGCTATTACCGAGTAAACACTCAGCTCATAGTTGGATGTTTCACGAATCTGAACCCCGACTGAAAGTCATGAGGCAGACCGCTACTCCCCACCTAACCTAGAATTAGGTTTATTAAAATGCATGCTAAAACAATAAAAATGCGAGCTAAAATTAAAGACCAACAAAAAGGCAAACAATCAAACAAGCAAAGCTTAGTCCGACCAAACAAGGTGGTCACCAGTGGAGTCGTCATCCTGTCGCGGGGCGACGTCGTCTGGCGACGGCGGAGGCTCTTGTCGTGCCTCCTGTGTGAGGTGTTGTGTATTGGGAAGGGTTTTTGGATTTAATCATAAAATTATAATTAATGTTTAGGAGTCGCCACCTAGTATTATGGTCACTAGGAACCTATGGTCTGCGAGAGTCTGAGTAAGGGACTAGTTGTGCAAGGGGAAGACGCATCACCCCCAGTGCACCCTACCTAAGGTAAGCTGCATTGTTGTTTGATTGTTTTTTCTAAGTCGAGTTTCTATTCGTTGGTCTTTTCTAAGGCTCTAGGCAGATCTCTCTTCATGAGAGTCTCTACCTTATCAGGTTAAATCCTAACCATTCTAAAGTCTGAATTTTAGCATCGCATTTTTACACCTTGTATCTTTAATACTTGAGGGTGTACTTTATCGTGTAATTTTACACCTCACAAATATTAAAGTCTATATTTGGATCCTAAAAAAAAGATTGGAAAAAGATTTTTGACATGTTGGCCAAATCCTAATGGATAATCATAAACTGGTTACGATATCCATTTTTATTTTTTAAACATGAAAAAGATGCAATTTTTGTTTTTTTTATGAAAAATATGCTTGGAAAAATTTTAGGATTTGGCCGTATGCATGAAAACAAAATATTTTTTTTTGTTTTTGAAAAGGGAAATTGATTTAAAAGTTTTTGACATTTTTTTAAAATGTTTTGATTTTTTTTTGAAATATTTCGGAGAAAACCAGGTATTTTAATACCGGATTTGTATTTTACAGTGTAAATATACAACCCGATGTTATGCAAAATTGATAAAAAAATATTCAAGAAAATCACATTTTTTTAAAAATGATTTTTGAAATTTTTTGATTTTTTTTTTAAAAATAGGGGCCAGGCCGGATCCAGCCCAGCCATTTGGGCTGGGCCAAAACTGGCCCGGCCCAAAGCTAAGTTAATTATTTTGGTCGCTGCATGCAGAATGAATTCTGCATGCAGCGACAGCAGCAGTGAGCAACAGGGACGGTTGATGCAAGGCAGGGATGGAGAACCACCTGAGGCGGTGAGGGCCTATGGTCGTGCTGGTGGAGAGGTTGGTGGCGGCGTTGATGGAGAGCTTGGTTGCCGGAGTTGCTACTGCGCAGGATGAAGAAGTTTGCAGAGGAGAGAGAAAGGCCGGAAAGAGAAGAGAGAGAGAGTCGTGGTGGCTGCTTGGTGGTTGTGCTGGCTTCCAGTGGTGGAGCTGGTGTTCGTGGTGGTGTATAGGTCGGGTTTGTTGGTATTCTCGCCGGAGAAGGCAGCTGGGGAAGAGGTGGAGAGAGTTGTAGAAGACTGACGAGGAAAGAAGGAGAATGAAAACAGGGGGAAGGCTGGTTTTTTGTGATTTTTGGACCTGATTTTCTCCTCCTCCAGGTCACCAATGGAGCCTTTATTTATAGGAAGTGGAAGAGGGTAATCTCGTCTATACCGGGGTAAACTTTTAGCCCTTGATTCTGTTGGGAATGATCCCATCCGTTGGCTCTAAGTAGGCATGGTGCACTGTCAAATCTACAGAAAAAGCTGTCTGAGTTGGCATGTTTAGGCCGACGCCGGCGCCTATTAATTGTCATTCACACTGAACTATTGACATGGAGCTGTAGAGGAACTGCAGAGGATCATTTTAGTGCACCTTTGGTTAAATTTGGTGGACTTTAGGTGCATTAAATGCACCTGCAAAGTAGGTAACCTGAGCAGTTATTTCATAGATTTAAAGAAGAAGATGAGCAGTACCAAAGTTCTGATTTTGGCCAAAGTTCATTTCAGTCCTCCCTCTTTAAATTGCTTTCAATTGAACCTCTAATTGACTCTAAACTTTTGCAATTAAGCCCCTGATGAACTTCAATTGGAGCCCCGAAGTTATGCGCCTATTGCGATATGGTCCTTGGTCTCGGATTTCTTCAATTTAGCCCTAATTGACCCAAAAACATCAATTTTCTTGCAATTTGGCCTCTAATTTCAATAAATTAACTTGGGAAAAAATTAAATTTGGTCTCTTAAAATTTCAATCTCCTCAATTAAGCCCAAATTAGGCTCTTAAACTTAATTTTTCACCAATTAAGCCTCAAATAAAATTTATTTGACCTATTTAAAGTATAATTAAGTCATTACACTTAATTAAATCCTTCAAGTGGACCCAAATTAATTCTCAAACATAATTAAAATTCAATTTGGCCCATGATTAAATCAAATTGGCCTATTAAAAATTTAATTATGTCATCGGACTTAATTTTTATGCAAACTCGTCCAATAATCATTTAATTTAACCTTGAATTTGCATTTGTTCTCCATTTTTGGGCACAATAGGGTACAATTAGGCCTTGAATTTCCTCCAAAAATTGCAACTTGATTTCCCGGCCTGCTTTCTTAATGTTGCCAGCCTTTATTTTATATTTTTTATTTTGATTTTGAAAAAAGGTGATTTTTGGGGAATAACCCAAAATTGGGTTATGACAAACATCATTCTCTCTTTAGACCTTCTCTCTCTAAAAATTCCCGGGTCTAATGGGATAGCTTTAGAGATCAATTCTTCTACGATTTTTTAATATAAAAAAGTGTCATCATCATCCATAAGGTCATTTTCTATTTAAAGTTATGTATCTTCATTTATGAAGATACTAATTAAACCTTATTTAGGTTGTGAAAGGTTAGTTTAGATAGTATTGTTGTTTTGTTTAATTTTCACCATAATTGCAACAACTTGATGTTTTCTTCTTAATTGGGGTAACTTTCTTGATTTTTTAAGCATGAATGTCCCCCTTTTATTCTCTTTAAATGATCAAGGATATATTTTGAGCATGTTACTTGAGTGGCACAATTTTAGACTATCATTGTATTGCTCATCTTTTTAGCTCTAAATCTTTAGCTATTGTTTTTTGAATGACTTTTTCATGTTTCTATTTTTTCCTATGATTAACCATTATCTTAGATTTTTTTTTCTTGTGTTGATTGGCTTATTTAGATTTCCTTATTATTTTTGTGATAGCCTTTTTCCACTTTTCTAAAAGATTCTTTAAAATCTGCCTCTTGAGTTGTTGAATGGATGAAGATGGTGTTTGACTTGGAACCTTCACCACCCTTTCTACCAAGGTATTTATTTTTATATAGAATTGGTATGTCCTTACCTAAATCAACTATTAGGTAGTGTTGTATAACTATTTTCGTGTTGGATTTACCTTAATCCAATATAGCATTAATCATATGTGTGGTAGATCATTAATATCACATGTTAGTAATCTAACAAATGTTTGTTGCTATTTATAATTAACTAGTCTTTTCTAATTACAAAACCTATTCATTTGGTATATTGTATGATTTAACATAATCCTTTCACATTTGTATGTTCGAAGAATATGTCCTTTTAAATCGAGTTTTGGTTAGCTGACTTTGTTTTCACCATTTTTCAATGTTTAGGAGATGCTGGTGATCACTGCCTAATTTTTCATGCTCTAAGTTTGGATGACTAATGTTGTGGTTAAAGTTTATTTCATTCATTGTCAATTGGCCTTAATTTTTTTTTTACTTTTGATATGTGCCAATATATTCAATTTTGTTTTCAAATATTTCTCTCTTATGTATGACCAAATGATAAGTAGAGCACCTATATATTTTATAAAGTGATTTTACATGATCTTTTAGTGCCAATCATTTAGTCTTATCATGATCGATATATCTCTTACTTGTGGTAACATTAGTGACCAACTCCAACCTTTATTATGGTCGATCAAACTTTGTCTATTATATTTCTCCTTTACCAATAAGTCCATTTGATTTAGGAGTAGTTATTACTATTATTACTTTAAGTAAGGGGTTGTAACCTAACTTAATTATCTTATCCAATAAGCGAATGCGACTTGCTTTCAATGCCTTTTTAGATTTGATTTTTGAAGATGACATAATTATTAATATCATGTATTCATAATTTATATCACTTATAATATTTCTTCTCCTTTATTTTTTTAGCAACAATGTGATTTCCCATGAGATTTATTTGTCCTCGTATCAAATGATCATATATCTCTTTTTAGCTTTTTTAATGTTGAATATGTATTTTTTTATTTCCATTAGTTTTTTCTGACCACTTTTATTTCTTTATCAATAGTCTTGTTAGCCTCCTTTTGTCCTTCTTAATATAACGATGACTTTTTGAGTTTGGGGATTGATATTAGTTATTTTTAAACTTTAAAATCCTTCTCAAAGTTTAAATCAGCCATTAAATGGACCATTGCTACCTTGTTTAAGTAGCAAACTAGGTATATTCCCTTAAGTGGATTTTTTTTGTTTGTCTTGCTAGTGTCTTGTCATATCGAGCAACATTACTTATAAGAATATAGATATCTTAATATTTAGTTTCTAAAAACATTTATATATATATATATATATATATATATATATATATATATATATAATGTATTGCATTCTTTCTAAAATTAATTTAATGCATTCCCGCTCCATTATGATTGGAGTGCACTTGGTTTTTAAACTTCTGAAATGAAGGGCATAACTTTATATGGATTGTTCTTGATATTGGAATATCCTATCTAAGTAAACCAGTGTTATCGATAGTTCACATCTATAAAAATACTTATGAAAATAAGTCTTGAATTCTTCCTAATTAGGTGGCAATATAAAGAACTAATGAAAGGTAGTCTTAGTTAGTTATGAACCAAGTAATTTTATTTCACAGAGGTATTAGCAACATCATCATTACAATGATCAGTAAACTTAGTAATGTGTTCCCTTGTTGATTGGTTATCCTCTTCAAAAAATTATTTAGAGTTAGCTATCTTGATTTCTTCAGGAATTGGATGTAGGTTATCAATCCATTTAAGGTATAGATGATTATATATAAGTTTGGTTATATGTCTTGATATACGATCCAAATTACACCAAAAGATCTATTGAGAGTTACAATTGGGTCAATTACAAGATCAATTGCAAATAAGCTCAAAGATGCATTTAATATGTTTATTTAAAATATTTGGGTCAAAATGGATTTCAAGGAGGTAACATCAACAAGTGAATATCAGACCTTATTCAATTTAGTTCAAGCACAAGAGGGGCATAATCTAGCTACTTCATGGGCTAATTAATTTTCGTAGTTGGATGTTTATTTTTTTTAATACACAGTTTTACTCTAACAAGCATAATATTTTATCTGGGCATTGGATTGAGCTGGAATTTTACCAAAGGTTTCTATAGGTCTATTGGGTTAAGATTTTAGGGCAATCAACATAGGAAATGATTTGGAATAAGGTCCAGAAGCTACTATGGAAGAATTGCATTAGTTTCCTAGTTGCTTTATGATTGGTTGTTTCAAAGCTATAAAACACTAACATACTCATTAGACTTTAGTGGAGACTGTGTTGTTGGAAGAGATGGAAGAGTTTATGGATTGTATGTGAAAATTACTATTATCTCCTAATGCAATTCTATATTGATGTGAGGAATTAGATGATGAAAAGTCATCTAATGGCATGTCTGATGGAGGCTACTCCATAGACCTCTATATTTGTGAGTTATTTTTGGCCTCCTCGTGGCTAGGGGATGACCTCAATCAGTTGGGTTAATGACTGATCACTAGTCACTAGCTATTCTATTGTTTTTTAAACAAATTAATCCCACCAGACATGATAATTTGTTGATTTGTCAGTTAATAATTTGTTGATCGATCATTGATTCTTCAATCAATATACTACATATTATTTGGTTCTTCCTCCCAACAAGGAGAAACATAATTAAGAACTTAATTTCGAGCGGAGACAAGTATAGTAACCTTGTGACTTTAACAAGTAAATAGAAAGAAAGATGAGGGTAATGCCAAAAGCAATAAAGTAAATAAAAACGCAAAGAAATGAAGCAATAAAAGTAAAAAACAAATTGTAAAGAGATATAAATAAAAAAAATGATAAATAAACAAAAGCTTGTAAATTGCATAAAGCACTACCAGAAATTCGCTAAATACCAACGGATTTACCGACGGAATATTTCTGTCGGTATTTTGAGGTCGAAATTACCGACGGAAAATTTCCGTCTGTAATT
>Ga0307507_10009530_pt1 | contig 12882 bp, 14 predicted proteins | sample 7_EM_MG_FD_207223 | JGI IMG/M metagenome (GOLD analysis project Ga0307507, IMG submission 207223) | Populus trichocarpa ectomycorrhiza microbial communities from riparian zone in the Pacific Northwest, United States - 7_EM | ecosystem: Host-associated > Plants > Roots > Unclassified | place... | reverse complement strand
GAATGAAATACACCCCCAAGCAACAATGAAATGCCTAGGCATTTCATATCATATTTCTCTGGGGGGGATTGAAATGACTGTGCAGGCAACTGCCCAGGTTTTATCATAAAAGTGGTAGGTACCCCTCATTTGGCCGTTTAATGGTGGCTGTGTGGTGACTAAGCGGCCAAATCCTTTCGCTGACGGTGCGCCTCCCCACAAGACCCACTAACGTAGCGGGAATAACAACAGATCACAAATATTCTGTCCGTGTTTAACTGTGTCGACAGATGCCACTCTCCTCTCGAAGAAAAGGATAACATCGCTCACTGACCAGCCCAAAGCAAAATCCGGAACAGGCAAGGAGCCTGCCGCTGCCGCCTTTGGTGCGAGCAAGACCACCAAGGCGAAAAGGAATCCTTTGTTCGAGGCTAATGTGAAGAAATTTGGTATCGGTGTGTTCTCTCTCTCATTGCTCTAAAACTCAGCTTGGGCATATGTCAGGACATCCGACCCTAAACTAACCTCACCTGTTTCGTCAAATGGCCCGAATATGTCGGCCTCCAAAGGCAAAATGTCAGTCTGCACCAACGTCTCAAGGTTCACCTCTTATACCCTTGGATAAGAATACTGCTACACAATTGTTCAAGATCTTGAATAAGTACCACCTCGAGTCAAAGCAAGAGAAGAGGGCCCGTTTGACTGCTGCTGTGTCTGCTACCAAGGGAAAGGAGAAAGCTGCGAAGGTCTGTTCATTCCCTCGGTCGTCATTTCATCCCTTTTATTCGCTACTTAACCTCTGACATTGTTGTTATGAGCAGGACTTCAAGAAAACCCTCCTTGTCAAATATGACCTCAATCACATCATCGCCCTCATCGAAGCCAAGAAAGCCGCACTTGTCCTCATCGCGCATGACGTCAATTCCATCAAGCTCATTGTCTTCCTCCCCGAGCTGTGCCACAAGATGGGCATCCCTACATCATCGTGAAGGGTAAAGCTCATCTCAGACTGATGTGCACAAGAAGTTGTCCCTCTTCAGGAAGCGAAGAGTGAGGATCAGAGGGAGCTTGCAACACTTGTTAGTGCTGCCAAGGATAACTTGTGAGTTGTTGTGATTGTCTCTTTTTTTGAAGGTTGCTGATGGAGTTGGTGGATAGCTTTGACAAGTATGAGGAGTAGCGCTGTGTGTGGGGTGGTGGACTTTGTTGGAATAAGTCTGCCCAGGTGTTTAGGAAACGCGCCAAGGCTGCTGGGCAGAGTACGACTGCCGCTTTGCTTGGGATGCTCTGAGCATTCTGTGGGGATGTTTTGAGCAGGTCCCCAGGCAGTTTCGATTCAGATTTTCAGAACCTGCCATTCTTTGGCTTGAAATTTCTTTCCCTCCCAGAATTAAATGGTATCTTGGCTTGGGTCTTATCGAGCTCTAATGTCATTTTAAATTTAAGCACTCCATGTACTTTTATTTGAGTGCCCTTTCCATCTTTCGCGGAACTAAAATTAGCAGCAGCATTTTGTTTCCTGGACCGCCAACTCGACCTCATTGGCAGAAACACGACTGCTGGAATATCTCTGTCTTTAGTGATTGAAATAAATTTACTAAGAATTTTTCATCTCTCAGATCGTCGATGTCCTCAGAAAAATTAGGCAGGAAAATACGTGTTCTGGCCGTGTGGCACAGACAAATACAGTGGCCCATATGTGGATAGGATATTTATTTTGTGCCTTTCTGAAATTGGAATTTGTGCCTGTTTCTTGACTCATCGCCATTTAGGAGGTGAAGCCAGAGGGATGGCACGAACTACCTAAACGACAGTCGCAGTTGAAGCCGCATCTAATGGGTCAAATTTTACAATGCTTTCCATTTCTGCAGTCATGGACACATGGAATCTCGAATGACATCAGAGACAGTCGGGCTAAATGCTTCAACCTAAGCCTTGGAAAAATCGATACAAGATCAACATTTATGGAGTACAACATTGGAGAAAGCTCAAAAAAGGTAGCGCGAAAATCTACAGCATAGAACGGGTACAGATAGTAGGCAATAGGAATTGAAATTTTTTTGTGAGCCAAGTCATCTGGAATCTCACTCTGCAGAATCTAACACTGAGCAGAACTGAAAATAGACGGTTGGTTTTGTTTGATGGTAAAATATGAAGTCACATACACGGGGGTATATTGGCAAGGGAAATTCCGGCAGTTGCAGTTGGAGCAAGATGGCCGATTTCCATCGCATTTGAGTTTCCGCCCTTGTATGATAATTAGTTGCGTAAGGATATGAGTGGAAAGAGCGAGACCTCTGCAGAATTGACACGCTATCGGTGTCTTCTTGGGGACTCTAGGCAACAAATTTTGAGAACTACCGCTGCCGTTGCTCTGAGTAATGCATCAGCGTCCGAAAAATGTGGGATACTAGACAGTACCTGTTCTCGTTGTTCGACTTGACTTGGAGACATGACTCGAATTATTTAAGGGCTAGTAGTATAGGGTGGATTAAGAACTTCATCGTTTCGACAGCGACGAAGGGTTTTTATACCGAGGGCTAAAAGAAAAATTAAAGGGTTCCCAAGCACGGCGATGTGTATCGGTTCTTTCCTCTCACAGCAATCCTTCGCAGAATGGTATATATCATTTCGGCCTGTCAGGGTTAGCAGAAGTCTGCACACCGTTTCGGGGCGAGATCTTGAACAAGGACTATTCAGATTGACGCTGGGGTGTCTCTGAAATGGTCCGCTCATTTTATTTTTACGATCTTGTGACAGTCCACGGGCTCCGCAAGGTAAACCACAATGGCTGACTAGCAGCATTGAGCACTACACACTTCCGTTAGGCTGTAGTAAACGTATTTCAATTTAAAATGTCGCTAGAATACCTTGCTTTGGACAATTTTATTGCTTCGCAGAGCTTTCAGAGTGTCGTCCTCCATGGCTCAGGTGGTATTATCTGAAGGCCGGCGGTGTCTCAGCTAAACATGGTATCGATTGGAAGGGCAGAGCGACCCTAAGGACACCCACACGCTGAGGGATAGTAAGTATTGCCAAATAGATCTGACATGGAAGTGGGAGAGTAACATTAGCACCGTATTCAACTTGAAACAAAATACGATGATGAACCGACATCTTTACGTGAGCCAGTATGGAGTGGAGTGCTGGCATTACTAACACCACCGGCTGAGGTTTATGTTTCTCTCCTATCTATCTAGTCATACCGACCTAAGGGCAACGTTTCTGTCAGAGCAAGATGCATGCCTAGAAAGCCGACAGCAGGATGCTTCAGTGGAATGAAGGGTAAAAGGAGAACATGATGTCCTAAAAATGGATAAATATCCCACATGCCCACTATTCAGGAACATCGTAGGGATTGCGCTCAAATTCCAGACTCAGATAAAGAACAGGCGAATTACGTTTTGATGTTTCTCTCCCTAAATTATAATATTCGTCTTACATGATGTACGGTCATCATGGAGTTTTTTTGATTTGTTTTTTTTCATCGATAAAGTCGATGTCATGATTGACATGAGGCTGTAATCCTGGTCCCAGGATTACTCTTGTTTGGACATGTTATCCTTTTGGGTTCATTGCTTCGCTCTTTCTATTTATATATCTCACTCTCTCTTAAACTCTTACCACCATCATACCATACACCTTCGATTTCCTTCCACCCATATTCCTCTCTAAACCTCCAGAAATATATATGCGGTTAATTTCTGGTGGCCTGTTTCGTGAGCAGTGTAACCTACCCCTCCGGATAGGATTACACTTTTTTTGAAATTTCACCACCATTATAGATTCTGACGTGATTTTTCGCGCATATAGACACGTCTTTTCGGGTTCCCCCTTAGGCGTTTACTTAACACATCATCACATTCGCATCTGTACGTTGTGCCTGTCCTTAGTGACACGCATAGCCTTCGCTGACTAACTGATTAGTGGAGGGTCCTCGCCTGTACCGCTACGCCACTACCATTTGTGAACTCCTTTTGGGATGCACTCACAACTTCCGTAACACTGGAACCACCTCGCTTTACCCGCACTACCGCCCTTACACAACAACTTCCTATTCTTGACGGCTTGTCTGTCAACACACGTATTAGGAATAGCCGTCCCCCATCAAAAATGAACCAATCTTCGTCATTGACACCACCAACGCCCTCTTCACCGAACATTCCTTCATCCGACTCATCCGACTCGGAAACAGGCGCATATATTCACACATATATTCGCCCAAACCATCAATCGTCAATGTCGACGCTTGCAACTGTCGAACCCACTAGCGCCAAAGCACCAGTATTGACCGAGGGGGACATTTCCCCCGCGGTTATGATGGACTTTGAGAACGCGGCCCTCGACTTCTTCATCTCCAAATCAGTTCCTTCCAAAAAACAGGTGACCATGATCATTCTGGGAATCAAAGACCTGAGGATTCGCAACTGGATCTCGGCCGACTGCGCACGTCTCGTCGATCTTCCTTTTGTTGATTTTATGAAGGAGATGAGGGCTAACTACCTTCATCAAGACTGGGAGGACCAAATCCGGAACCAGATCCTAACTTCTACTCTCACCTCATCGAAAACCTCATTCTGGAACTGGTCTCAAAAACTACTCAAACTCAACTGTCTTCTACGTGGCACCCCCTCCATCTTCGATGATGCCACAATCCGTAACCACTAGTGTTCGCAGGTCCAGTTCACTGGACCGAAAATATGACTGAAACCGAACTGAACCCAACTGCAAAAGACCAGACCACCAGTTGCAGTTGCCCACAGTTGGGATCAGTCCAGTTGCCAGTTGCCATGTTTTTGGAAATATTTAAAAACCGAAAAAGACCGGTTTAGACCGGTTGCAACCGGTCTTTTGTCACGCCACATGTCAGACCTGACTCTCGCACATATTTACTTAATTTTCGGTCCCTGGATCATCAAAAACGGTCAAGATTTGGTTCAGATATGGCCAAAAACATTTTTGTGCATGTATTTTGTTATAAATTTACCTGACCTATAATTATTTTATGTACAGCTATGTGACATCATAAAAATAACAGCAACACACATAACCATTTGTACCATGTGATTTTATTTGTTTAACATCCTAAATGTGTTGCAACTACAAACAGCAATTTGAAGGTACATCCTTTCCGTTTTTTGCCATATCTCAGTGAAATCTTGACGGAATTGCTTGAATTTTTTATCAGTCTGCAGATAATTAAAATGTCTATCTATTTGTGCAATGTATGTGAGGTAATATTTCGGTTATATGGTACGATAAATTTTACAACAAAAGACCGGTCGCAACTGGTCTGGACCGGTTTTTTTCGCGTTGTGGACCAATCAGGACTGGTCTAAAGCGGTCCGGTTGCGGTCCCTTAATATCTGGATCGGTCTAGACCGGTTGCGGTTGCCAGTTGCCTCGTTTTGAGGTAAAAAACCGGATTTAACTGGACCTTAAAACACTAGTAACCACCTCGAAGCTCACCTGGATGAAGAGCTCCGGGCACGCCTTAAGCATAACGAAGCGCACAAGGATAAGATTCTGAAGTCCTGGATCGCCTCTGTCCGCTTGATAGACGAAGCGCGTACTGTGGAGACGAAACGCCATCGTGAGTTGATTGAGGAGACCCTCGACCGACAGGCAAAGCGCCAGAATACCAAAATGGATACCTTACGTGGCCCTTCTCGTCGTGGAAACACCTCACAGTCCAACGCTACCTCAGGCTTTTCGTCTTCCGCTACCACTTTTGTCAAACTTCCCCCCCTCACTGACGCTGAGCGCACCCTCTTGAATGAGCACGATGGTTGTACAAAATGCCGCCGCTTTTACACAGACCACCGCTCTCAATCTTGTCCTAACAGGTTCCCGCTCGGCAAAGGTTACAAGACCCTTGCTGTAACTGACGCCTTATCCGCAAAGAAAAGCAAAGCTGTCGCTAAAGCTGTTCCCAAACCCATTGCCACTACCTCTTCCACTATTGAATCAGTCGATTCCGATAACAAAATTTCAGCTACTGCTGCAATCCTTCCTGACTCACCTGGCGATTATACTTCTGATTCCGACGAGGACTGGGATGTATCGCGCCACGAGGTGAGTGGGTTACCACACCGTAGCAAACATCTAATTTGGAACTGCCAAATCCATAGTCTGACGGATGATTTCCCTGTGAAAATGCGTGCACTGATTGAGGTCTTTACTGTCCTCCACTGATTCCTGCCGGAATCCGGCGGAATCCGGGCAATTCCCGGAATTCCGGAGGAATCAAATTTGGCAGATGGGCCTGCCAAATTGAAAAATAATTCCGGCGGAATATAGAACGGAATTCAAATTCCGCCGGAATCGTTCCGGGAATTACCCGGACGGAATGACACCCGGAATGGACAGGAACGGAATCCGTTCACAAACACTATGTACAAACAATACCCAAATCGAGCGTCGGCAAATGCCGACGCTCGATTTGGGCATCATCAACAAACATCAACGGGCTTGTCTTCAACTACCACGATCATCCACAAGCGTCGCCACGTCGCCACCATCGCCAACCGCTGCCACCACCCACATCCGTCGCCCACCGCTGTCGACAACGATGGCACGCCCCAACACAGCAAGAACGACCTGGCGAGGCCACGTCAGCGGCTCCAGCAAGCGAGAGCAAGCAACGAGTGGGTGCCACGTCGCTGTCGGCGACGTGGCAACCAAACGACGAAGGACGAATTTGTCGTCCTTCGTCGTCTTCATCCCTGCCAGCCGGTGAGTGTCCTCCTCGTCACTCTATTCACTAACACAAGAACCAGGTGCCACGTCACCGCCTCGGTGACGTGGCAACCAAACGACGAACGACATCGATGTCGTTCGTCGTTTTCGCCTAATTCGGTGACCACCACGGCCACGACGCGACGCGAGAACGTTTACGCGACACCACCACCACACGACTACGACGACACGTCACTGCGACGCGACAACGACGGACAGCGGGACTGCCACGATGCCACGACCCCAGGACGACGATCCACGACCCGACGTACCCCTCCCCCCACTCTTTCGGCACCCCTCCCCCCCTCCACTTTTTCGGATACAAAAGCGGATGCCACGTCGTTGTCAGCGACTTGGCAACCGGACGACGAACGACGACCTGTCGTCGTTCGTCATCGTTTAAGCCCAGGCTCCGCACCCTCTCCCCCATGACTTTCCATCCAGGTACCACGTCGTCATCGGTGACGTGGGAACCCGACGACGAACGGCTGAAGTCGATCGTCGTCTTTTCACCCCCCCATTCCTCTTATTTACAAACCAGTTGCCATGTGACATGGCAACCAAACGACGAACAACGATGTCAGTCGTCGTTCGTCGTCGTAGAATATTTTATAGTTTTCATTATGTATTCCTTATATAGTAATATATTTGTTTCCTTTTATGTTCATAATTCCTTTATATAAAAATCATGAAGGTGGATAAAAAATTAGTTCTGGCTGAACTAATGATGGTTGTCAGTGACCAACTTAAGAACGCCAAATTGAAACCTGAACAGGTGAAAGATTTCGATGTCGCTGGCGCTGTGCGCCAACGCCTTGATGTATTAATCACACAAGAACAACTGGCAAAAAAGGAAAAAATTTTGAAAACCGATTTCAAAGAAATTTTTGAACCTATTCCGCATGCTGAAGAACTTCCACGGGATGTTGTTGCAGAAATACACATAAAAAACGCCGAAAAAACTATTAAATCTTGTTTATATCCCTCTCCCCGAAAATATAAAGAAGCATGGCAGATTCTAATCCAGCAACATCTTGACGCTGGTCGGATTCGCCCATCTTCTTCACCATGCGCGTCACCTGCATTTATAGTTCCAAAAACTAACCCTAACGTGCTACCTCGATGGGTGAATGACTACCGACAACTTAACAAGAACACAATTACAGATAGTCACCCACTTCCGCGCATTGATGACATCCTGAATGATTGCGCGAAAGGAACTATCTGGGGTACAATTGATATGACAAATAGTTTTTTTCAGACGCGTATGCACCCGGACCACGTACACCTTACAGCTGTGAACACGCCTTTAGGACTTTATGAATGGCTTGTAATGCCTATGGGACTTAAGAATGCTCCTGCAAATCATCAACGTCGTGTAACTGCTGCGCTGAGATCTTTAATTGGAAAAATCTGTCATATCTACCTTGATGACATCGTCATCTGGTCAAATTCATTAGCTGAACATGAGAAAAATGTCTGCACTGTACTAGAAGCCCTGCGTGCTGCTCGTCTTTATGTCAACCCTGATAAAACACACCTGTTTTGCACTGAAATCGATTTTTTGGGGCATCACATAAGTGCGCGTGGTATTGAAGCAGATAATAAAGAAGTAGACCAAATTCTGAATTGGCCCCAACCTAAATCCCCAACTGAAGTGAGGGGATTCCTGGGCCTTGTACGTTACATTGCAGCTTTTTTACCGGCACTCGCTGATCACACTGGTGTACTCACCGAACTTACCACGAAAGACGCCGAAAGGAATTTCCCCTCGTGGACGCCTAGACACCAGAAAGCGTTCGACGCAATAAAAAGAATTGTAACGGGAAGAGATTGTTTGACGACGATCGACTTCAGCACAATGCCAGAAAACAAAATATTTGTTACAACCGATGCCAGCGATAAATGTTCTGGCGCAGTGTTATCATTTGGTCCCTCTTGGAAAACTGCACGACCAGTTGCATTCGACTCAATGACATTCAAAAATGCAGAGTTGAACTACCCGGTACATGAAAAAGAAATCCTTGCAATAATACGTGCGCTAAAGAAATGGCGCGTCGACCTTCTGGGCACGCCTTTCTTCATTTATACCGACCATAAAACATTGGAAAATTTTAACATACAAAAAGATCTATCACGCCGTCAGGCCCATTGGATGGAACTGATGTCCCAGTTTGATGCAAAGATAATTTACATAAAAGGGGAGGATAACACTGTAGCTGACGCCTTGTCCCGTTTTCCTTCTCATCACTCGCCCTTCCCATCTCCAGATACACTTATACAAACCGAAAATACTGCGCGTCATCTGTACCACTTTTGTGAAGATGACGACACTGCAATGGTCGCGACTATCATACTGCCGGGCTTGTGTGGTCCTTGGGAATCTGCGACTTGTCTTTCAACACGAATTCCATTCGCGTGCCCTGTTTGTGCGACCCTTCAGATAACAGCTGATAAGACCTTTCTAGAAGCAGTCCGATTGGGATACAAAGAAGATGCGTGGTGCAAAACCTTATCTGCAGCATCTGTCAGCTGGCCAGATGTTGCATTCCGAGATGAACTGTGGTATGCCGGCAATAGATTGATTATACCAAGAACAGGCAACCTACGCGAGACACTGTTCATCTTAGCACATGACGTCCTTGGTCACTTCGGATTTGACAAAACTTACGGATCCCTGCGCAATGCCTATTACTGGCCTAATATGAGGCGGGATCTTGAACAAGGGTATGTATCCTCGTGTCCTGACTGTCAATGGAACAAATCATCTACAAACAAACCATATGGACCTTTACATCCATTACCCATACCAGATCAACGTGGTGATTCTGTCGCTATCGATTTTATTGGTCCGCTTCCAGAAGACGATGGCAAGAACTCGATCATTACATTTACCGATTGTCTTGGCAGTGATATTCAATTGATCCCATCTCAGACCGATATATCAGCAGAAGAACTAGCATACCTTTTTTTTGACAAATGGTATTGCGAAAACGGACTACCATCTGAAATCGTCTCGGATCGAGACAAACTTTTTGTGTCTAGATTCTGGAAAGCCCTTCATAAGTTAACCGGCGTGAAATTGAAATTATCAACAGCTTATCACCCGGAAACCGATGGTGCTAGTGAGCGCACTAATAAAACCGTGAACCAAGCACTGTGATTTCACGTCGAGCAGAATCAATTGGGCTGGGTTCGAGCATTACCGAGAATCCGCTTCGACTTAATGAACACTGTGAACAAATCGACAGGCTTTACGCCTTTCCAACTACGCATGGGCAGATCTCCCCGTGTGATTCCCCCTCTGATACCAGCAAAATCTTCGGCTACAGTTGCTGACATTGACGCCTGGCACATAATTCAAAAATTAGAGCTTGATGTTTTTGAAGCACAGGATAATTTACTCAGGGCCAAGCTGTCACAATCTGTTCAAGCAAATAAAAACCGTACATTAACCTTTCCGTTCGCCGTAGGATCACGGGTTCGCCTGTCGACCCTTCACCGTCAAAATGAATACAAAGCCAAAGGCGAGAAACATGTGGCCAAATTTATGCCTCGTTTTGATGGACCTTATACAATAACTGAAATTGACGAACAAAATTCGACAGTAACGCTGGACCTACCGAATTCTACAAATATATATCCTACATTTCACACTTCGCAAGTGCTACCTTTTGTTGAATCAGACACTGAAAAATTCCCTTCACGTCATTTTGAAGAGCCCGCACCCATCATTACCGAATAGGGTAATGAAGAACAATATATTGATAAAATATTGGATGCGCGACGTAGGGGCCGAGGTTATCAATACCTTGTCCGATGGCGTGGCTTTGGCCAAGAACATGACGAATGGTTGCCAGGCTCAGAACTGCAAAACTGCGAAGCGCTTGATATTTGGCTGGCCTCACGAAACGGATCTCCTTAATTTTTAAGTAGATTTTTTTTCGTCCTTGCCAGCCAGTAGCTTTTTCCCTTTGGGTTTTGACGCACCCGGCGTTCGGATTCTACTTACATTTCTCTTACTACTAACTTTTTTCCTCACCCTTTCTTTTTTTCAGAGCAGGGGAGGGTGTAATCCTGGTCCCAGGATTACTCTTGTTTGGACATGTTATCCTTTTGGGTTCATTGCTTCGCTCTTTCTATTTATATATCTCACTCTCTCTTAAACTCTTACCACCATCATACCATACACCTTCGATTTCCTTCCACCCATATTCCTCTCTAAACCTCCAGAAATATATATGCGGTTAATTTCTGGTGGCCTGTTTCGTGAGCAGTGTAACCTACCCCTCTGGATAGGATTACAGAGGCTAGATATTGGAAAATCAGAGGCACCTGGGCTTTTCAAGTAGAGTTGTCATTTTATCCTGAAATGGGGCATTCCCAGACCGGGAAACGGACACTGGACGTGAACAAAGGAGCAAAAAGTGGGAATCGGGTGAGGCCTCTTCTCCCAACTGAGGGTTGCGCGTACAGGGGTCTAGCAGTTTTCGCGCTCCAAGCGGTGGCGCCGAGTCGATATGAGCATGGGGAGTCATGAAACCCTCCATACTCATTAACCATCAATCAAGGGTACATTTCGGCCTTCAGAGTTCCACAGCCCCCACGTTTCCCAGATATCCGTCGGAACGGTACCCGCAGCTGCATTGAAATAGGAGATCCAATAAACTTGGGGGAGATGATACAATAGGGTACGATGAATGTGAAATTGATCAAACTCGGCCCAAATGGGGAAGTGTCATTTTCGCGGCGATGATGAACATCTTGTTTTCACTCTTCCACTACGACGACAATGACCGAAGGCGACTGAACGGATTCTTGAACAGGACAGGGGCGACAACGATGCCAGAGTTCTCGCGAGCCATTATCACCCTCTTTCATAAACGTGAAGCCGCAGAACAAGTTAGTCAACGTAATGCCTATGGGCTGTGTCAAGGAGGCGCTGACTCTTCAACTACGCATACTTATAGGGTGGCCTTTTGAGCGGAAAGGATCCAACACCGCCGACCCGATTCGACTTTGGATCATTCAAGTTGGTACGTACATACTACGGCTCTCTCTGCACCCATGGCCAATTGTGCTGACATTCTGCCTGCACATTTGCTGGTTTCAATAGGGATCATCGTACGCACTACGAGTTTGCTGGCTCTTATTCTGCGCAAGATTCGCCAGCCAAAGGTTATTGTGGAGGTTCTAGGGGGAATACTTCTTGGTGCGTGTGTTTTCAACTTTATGTCGTTACTCGGCTCATTTGCATGCATATATTCAGGTCCAACTGCGTTCGGTGAGTTCTAGAGCAATTATTGCGTCGTATCTGCTTCTCCATGTTCTTTCTGTAAGTGCTCTATCATATCCATTTACCAAACTGACATCAAGTTCGTTAGTTGTCACGCTCTCTCCCTTACCACCTTATTTTTACCTATATCTCTTCGCTAACACTGCCTATCAGGTTGTATTCCCGGTTTCACAGAACACATCTTTCCAGACGCATCAAGACCCTACCTCAGCCTCGTTGCCAACATCGGACTCTGCCTCTTCCTCTTCCTAGTCAGTCTCGAAATTGACACAGGAGTAATCAGACGCAATGCCAGCTCATCCACCACAGTTGCATTGGCAGGGATGGTTCTGCCATTCGGAATCGGTTCAGGACCAGTTAGCGCAGTCAAATGGGTCCGTCACTTATGGGCCAGCGGCGTGTGACAAGCGCCCATCAACAACGGGCCAGCGGAGTCGGCCGAGTTTTCAAGAATTCGTCTTTGGTAACGACTGGGCTGAGACAGTAAAATTGGCCATGCGACATGGGTGGGCCGCAAGAAACAGAGCCCCATAGAGGATGGATCAGCCCACTTTAGCAGGGTTATGGCGCCCATCCACTGCGCCCATCCACTGCACCCATTGATTTTGCCGCGTGTCAATAGGATACAATGCTCTTCGCCATTGCTTGAAATTATGAAAATTAAATAAAGTAAACATAACATTTTACCTGTTCAAAATTGCGGCACCTGCCTGAAAGACCGATGGGCGCTGAACCCATGGTTGTGCCCATTGGTCTTTCAGGCAGGTCAGTGCCCATTGGTCTTTCAGGCAGTGGTTGCACCCATCGGCCTTTCAGGCAGGTGGTGCAATTGGCGCATGCAATGCATCATTACAAATTATGAAAATTAA
>Ga0307507_10009529_pt1 | contig 12883 bp, 15 predicted proteins | sample 7_EM_MG_FD_207223 | JGI IMG/M metagenome (GOLD analysis project Ga0307507, IMG submission 207223) | Populus trichocarpa ectomycorrhiza microbial communities from riparian zone in the Pacific Northwest, United States - 7_EM | ecosystem: Host-associated > Plants > Roots > Unclassified | place... | reverse complement strand
AGCATTGGCTATTGCATTGCTGGAGGAAGGCAGAGAGGCTAAGGAAAAGAGATTGAATGAGGAATGGAAAGAATCAGAGGAGTGGGAGGACCTGAGAACCGAAGAACTTGCAGCCTTTTCTGCACAACGCTATGCTGAAAAGCATGATAACGCACCAAAACAACGAGTACCCCAAACTCATCGAGGCAAAAAATTCAAGCTAGCCAAATATACGCGAAGGGAAGGAAGGGGTATTGATTCCTGGCACTATGTGAAGTGTGTAGCCCGACCACCTCTTTGGCCTACATGTCGTGAAAGGTTAGGCACCAATGCTTCCTTTGTGCTCATGGAGGATAATGCACCAGCACATGACTCCATTTTCACTAATGTGAGAAGGGAAGAAGAAGGGATCAAAAAGGTGGACTGGCCAGCAAATTCTCCTGATCTCAACCCAATTGAGCATATATGGATGTTGATGAAAAGCCGTATCCAAACCCGCCGCGGTCATGAGCGAATCACTTCACTGCCACAGATGAAACTTGTCATCCAGGAGGAATGGGACAAGATTACTATTGAGGAGATCAATAAAGAAGTGGCTAAGCTTCCTAGTATTATTGCTAAATGTATCAATGTCAATGGAGGAAATAATTATCACACTTAGATGGAGAGATACTAGCAGTATGGGCGATTAGGACCCCCGGTGAGAAAAACTTAAATGACCCATGTGTAAGTTGACACTTGGTGTAACTTGGATCGTAACCTACATTCCGGAGACTAAAAAAAATCGGTAGTACTGTACGTGTACAGTACAGCACCAATCCTGCGCTAGGATAATGGAACACCCTCAGGCGGCAGTGGTGGAAACGGGTAGCCTCGTACATACACAAGTACGAGTACCTCAAGCTTTCCTTTGAGCTAGTCGAAAACTTACATATCACCCAGCCTAATACATCACAGCATAATCCTTTGTGATCTCGACGCAGGTCGGGAAGCTCTTCTCGTATTCCCACGCCGGTTCTATGAAGAGGGAGGGCATGCTTTGTAGTATTCCTCGTGACCACCAAGGGCTAGTACAGTACTCGCGCAGCGCATCATCACGATAAGCTTCTACATTTACTGTACTCTGCCCTAGCTTCCTAACGCTTAAACAGCAAGTTCGCCATAACCTAACACCCTTCGACGGCTAACCCAAGTAGTAATTCAAAGCGTCGTTGAATATGCCCGTGGGTTGTCTCCTATAAGAACCAAGGATACCTTAGAGCCTAGCACTAACCACTAAACTAACTAACCGCGGCACCACTGTAAATCCCTTCTAAACAACTCTAAAATTCACCAGCATGTCCCTACTCCAAGAATAACCAGGGCCGCTAACTTATAATTAGTGTGGTATCACACTGAACGTTTCAGCAAGGAATTGACTCTGCTTCAGCTTGTCCATACACACTACATTTGAGCCCTGTCATATTTGGCAGGTAGCCTCGTTACCACTCTTCATTTGTTTAACAACGCCGTCACAGGCAGTCACCCGCCTAAATTTCGTGTCTACATGTTGGATACGCTTTCCATATTGGGCAAGTCATGCGGTAATAAGGGAGTCATGTTGATGATGTACTATGTCATAGAGTACGTATATCGGAAGTCATGTCAATAGCGCGTTTGCTGTCTATAAGTAGTGGGGAGTTCTCCCTCATAGTAGTAGAATAAGCACGGAAATTTCAACACTACACTATATTTTCATACTGTACCATACAATTCAACGACTGTAAGCTTCCAAAGACCCCGCAGCGCGGGAAATCTCCTTTCGTATCCCCCACCATGTGAAAGATATCAGTGGGCTCTGTTTTTGCTCCTTTCGTTTGTCCTTTCTCCCCCCCCCCACCCATTTGCCCGGCCCCCCCGGTAGGCTAAGTTGTCGGAATCGTCCCATCCGAGTAGTATTTTCACCGCTCCTTCGCGCCCATCATGGGCAACACACCGGAGTGGCGTCTGCCCAGACCCGGCTGGCGGTTCAGCGTTGACGTCGTCACGTCCGAGTAGTATTTTCACTACTCCCTCGCACCCGCGCTCGACTGGACGGCAGAGTGGTGTTTGCCCAAGCATTCCCGGCTTGTCGGAGTCGACGTCGTCTCGTCCAAGCAGCATCTCCGCTGCTCCCTCATGCCCATTGTGAGTAGTCTGTGCTGGTGGTGTATAACCAGCACAGCCTTTTTGGTTGGTATCACAATCTTCTACCTTTACCAAACCGGCTACAATCTCATCGATCCCAAAATTTGATGCGCAGTGGAGACCACTGAATAGGGAAGCTTTGCCGAAATCAACATGGTAAACATACTACGCCTGTGCTTTCAGGAGGGTTTTAGCGGATATATGGTTACTGCCAGAATTAATCAGAGGGCAGCATCTCGCAAATCCACTCTCCCCCACTTTCATCATGTATCCCTCCATCCGCCACCTCTCTCTCCTACCTCCGCGCCGGCACAAGGAGTCTACACAGCTTCGAATTGCGTCCTTCCCTTTATCCTCCAACCCCCTCAACCCCCCATTCTTTCCCCATGCTGCTAATAACTAAACAAAAATAAGTTTCAGAACCTTTGTTGCACCGATGTGGGTATTACCTTTTGTCATGACGGCTTAGGAGCTGCCCCCGCACCCCATCCCCAACGCAGTTACCGAATTGCCAGTAGGCCTTTGCAGCCAAGATATCGTTCCCATGATCTGAATACTGTAGGTGGGATTAAAGTTGGATGCTTCAAAGCGATCGACAAACTCCACAATGAATCCACAAATCGTCTCACTCGCCACCTGCCTTGTATCTACTTTGGCCATCGTATATATTGATTTTTTTTTCCCCCACTCATTTCTTCGCATGGCCAATCAACCACTGAAGCACGGCATCTAGCTTCCCAATTCGTGAGGTCTTTCAAATCCATTGCCTCAATCAGTCCATCCACACCGATCTTGTCGAGGAGATCAGACCTATTGCCCGGTACCAGCAACGGGATTCCGTTCAGCACAGGTTTCGGTCCGAATCGACGATGAAGCTATATATTTTTCATTCGTTTCCGAATTAGTTCAGCTGTTTAGGGCAAAGTAAAGATAAGATATACAGGTTAAGAGTAATGAGGGCAGGGTGATTACACGATAGCGCTCATACGCCGGGAATACCGCTCCCACAGGGAGTGCACTAGGGGCTGGCCGCCGAGATCCCAGCTATTTACTCATCCATTCCCCAATTAGTTGCTTGCTCCTCCTCTCTTCGCAAAAGATAAAATTAGAAAGTCAAACGGGAAAGCAAACCATTTCAAGGTAACTAGCCCTTCTATACTCGCTTCATATTACAACCATCGAAGTCGCCACGAGCTTTGTGGTCACAGTAAGGTACTGCGTCCGCCAGGGCATTCCCTTAGGCGCAACCCTGTTAGTTTCGTCGATACACCTCCTGTCAATTTCGTCTCAATCTGAGTCCTAGGGGTTATCACGCTTGTAAAAAACGATGAAGCGATGTCTGAGCGCCTCGTAAGCTGTTACAATCATAGTTAAGCCAACCACTTGTCTCTGAAAAAAGACAATTGCCTTATCTTGCACCGGTACTCGTTCCTCGAGTGCTTGCCCCGTATCGTTGCTTTGAAGGATACGAACTATACCCGGAAGCCCAGCCAACCCCAGCTCACGGATTTGCGGGTTGCTCGGGAGAGTTCTCGGCGGAGTTTGGGGAGTTCTGGTTGGTGTAGATGATAGAGGGGAGAGGAAACCATACTCTTCAAAATCCAACAATGCTTCATCGATATTAATCGGTGCATCTCCCCACCAAGGATACCTTGAACCTCTTTGACCGGTGCTCTGCATGGGCCATTGAACCCCTTCTCTCTGCTCTCTTCCGCTCGGCCATTATCTTTTTTTGGGAAGGAAAAAGGAAGATATAGATGAATTCACTTATTCACTCGTAGTGACCTGTTATCCTCTTTTAAAAAAGAAATTCCCACCCCCGAGAGCTCTATAATATATCCCCCTCCTCCGCCTCTTGGCCCATAACCAAAGGTGGTAATGATCATGGAACCAGATAACTATCCATTGTGTCGGCACATCCACGCTTTTGCGAGCGTTGACGAATTAGAGGAGGAAGTTTACTACTATTGAGGGGGATCTACACTACTCTGGGGTACTATTTGAGTTGGCTGAGGGGAGGTATCGAGGGGAGATTTTATTTAATAGTGAAGGTTGTTTTCCATACTTTTTTTTTTGACAAGGAGATGAGACCAATTGATGATGGGTCTGACTTACAAAAGAGGATACAAACAATCCCACCTTGATTGTCCAGCAAACGCTCAAGTTTGCCCTCAACACAAAGACACCCGCCACGCGCATACCGGGATTGTCTAGAGACGCCTTTGTCCAATAGATGCTCGAGCTCTTCGCTAAGATGTTCGATATGATGCGCACTTTGAACACAATGGTTGTCAATCAGTTCTTCTGGGGAGTAAGCGGGGGTGAGAGAAAGCGTGTCTCAATCATAGAAGTAAGTATATTCATCCACCCATCGCACCATCGTCACCCTCACTCGGCTCAACTAACTTTGCGCAAAAAAAAACAAAAGGCATTAGCATCTCGCGTGAGGGTCAACGCCTGGGACAACTCCACAAGCGGGCTCGACAGTTCTACAACAGTAGACTACATCCATGCCCTCCAAATCCTAAGCACACTAACCCACTAGACCAGCATCGTGACCCTCTACTAAGCCGGCGAGCAAATATACAAAGAATTCGGCAAAGTCTGCGTCATAAACAACCGACAGCAAATATACTCCGGCCCCTGATGCACCGCAACCTCATACTTGAGTCAATCAGCTTCCACAGCGATACTCGGAGCATAACAGCTAACTTCCTAACCAGCGTGACGGACCCGAACAAACGCCGGATCAAGCCAGGATTGGAAGGAAGAGTCCTTCTAACCTCGCTGGAGCTAGAAACCGCCTTCCGGAATAGCACTCAATCGACAGCCCTACAAGCGAAATTAGGCACCTACGACGAAGAATTCCCCTAGGGTCGGGACGTGCGACTTTAGCGATGCCGTTAAGCAGGACAAGTCACGAGGGCGCTGGAAGGGCAGACCTTACATCGTCTCGCTGCCCAGACAGATATGATACCTCACCAAGCAAGGTTTTCAACTACGCATGCAGGACAAGGACACTATGGGCAGTCGATTCTTCGACACACTTGTCCTCGCTCTGCTCAATGGGAGTCTGTTCTTTGGGATCAATTGCACGTCTCAGGGCACCTTTAAAGTCGGCGGAACACTCTTCTTCATTATCGTGCATATCGGGTGGATGTAGACATATGAGGCAATCAATATGACTCTTGGTTGCTCCATCACCTCTAAGCATACTACCTTCGCCTTCTATCGCCCGTCCGCACTAGTGCTTGCAAGGTCACCAGTTGACTTGTCGATCTTGGTCGTGCCGTGTTCGCTGGACATTATCACCTTGTACTTTATGGCAGCCTTGGAGGTGAATGCTGGAAAGTATTTTTTTTTTTTTGAATTTGCTGTTTGTGTTTGTGAATTTCTTCCATCCTACTCTACCTCCCTCCCCTATCAGATAGACAGGATTATGTTAATGATGATAATATAGACATGCACCTTCTGCCTAACAGCATTCAACTGTCTGGTGGCGCCTTCAGCAACAAGAAGCGAACGTGAAATCCTGGGAATTCAAATTGATATACAGGGCCTAGCCACTAACTTGCTGTCTAGAAGCGCTAATGGTAAACCAACTAGAAGGTATATTCGTTAAATGTTGAGATACCGACCTAATCCCTAGCATCCCATCCGCAACATTGCAAACAAAGGTTTTCCCTTGCCATCCCCTGCAACTCTCAGGATCAAGTGCTAGCTAACCTATTACTCACTCAACCAGTGTACCACAAGGCCTGTTCCAGGCAACGCAGGGAATTTGTCTCGGGTATAGAATTTCTCCGAGGCTCCTAGGGCCCCTAGCGCGCCAACTTCTGGCGCGATTTTGGCATAGTAATAGCCTTCACAATCAGGCCCCGGCTGGCGTAGAATGGTTAGAATCGGGGCATCCAGCACACCCACGAGGAAATACACAAAACGACCAAAGCCCAAGAACGACAAGCCCCAGCAAGTAAACGGCAACCTCCCCCTCCTCCCAATATCCGGCTATGGAAACCCCTCGAAAAGTAAACACTCCCAGGAAACAACGGGGACTACCACCAGTACACTAGACAATCCCCAGAATAAAAGAGAGGGAGAGGTACAAGGTCCCTACTATAGCTAGAAAAACACAACCTACACCATAAACCAAGACACCGGCTACACAGCATAACCGGCAACGTGAAGCTGGGTCGACTAACAGCGTTAATGAGCCCTAGCGGAGGGGGCAAGACACCTCTACTAGTACTAGACATCCTCTTCTGGTGAAAATTTGTGGGCGTCGTTGGCGCGAAATTCCTACTGGATGAGAAGAAGGCCGTATCGACTTCTTGTCCTGGTGCTGAGGCATTAGAAAGATGTTGCGGATGGTGCATGACTGGAACGAGAAGATGCGTTTTGCTTGATTCTGGTAGTAGGAGGGAGGAAAGTGGGCAGAAGGGCGGATGGTAACTTGCTTGTCCTTTTTCTCCCTTACTCTATTTTTTTTTTCCATTCATCTTCTTTTCTCACAGTAATCTGCTTGCTCTTTTCCTCCGCCCCCTTATTCCTCTTATTTTCTCATGGGATATTTATTTTTTCCACCTGGCTTTGCTAAAACAGCACCACAGTATTATTTTCCTTTGGCAACCTTATTTCTTAATCAACCTTATGAAAAAAGGCTGACTGGGTGGGGGGAGGAGGGGGAGGGATGGAAGCGAACGTCGTCGATTGATGTGTGTTTTGGGTGCATTTCAAGGCAAAGTTCGTGTCCTTGAAAGCAATGTTGCCTCACTCCGGAAAATAGTATAGGTGCGAGGTACGACCATTGCCTTAAAGCTCGTGGCGACTTCAACGTTTTTAATATTAGGGAAGTACAGAAGGGCCATGTTACCTTGAAATGGTTTGCTTCCCCGGTTTGCTTCCTAATTTTGCCCTTTGCGAATAGAGGCGGCTTTAGTTTGGCAGGAGCAAACAACTAGTTGTGGAACGGATGAGTTAATAGCTGGGATCTCGCCAGCCTGCCGCAATTTCGCTCCATGGGTGTGTTATTGCTAGGGTGTGAGCGGGCGCTATCACGTAATAACCCTTCCCTCGCTCCTCTTCCCCCGTGTATCTCATCTTTACTTTACCCCGACCAGCTAAACTAATTGGGAAACAAACCGAAATATGTAACTTTATCTTCGATTCAGCAGATACCTCTTCTGTTCCCGTAGCAAAAGATGAGCTCTGTCTCCTTCTATAATAACCAATGCAGAACGGAATCACGTTGCTGGTACTGGGCAATAAGTCCGGCCTCCCTGAAAAGACCGGTGTAGAGGAGCTGATCGAGACAATGGATTTGAAAGACATCATAAAGTAGGAAATTAGCTGCGCGATATCGGCAAAGGAGGAAACAAACATGCACGCCGTGCTTCAGTGGTTGATTGGCCGAGCGAAGAAATGAGTGGGGGCAAAAGAATTTTCACTTTTTTTTTCATCCTTCTCATTCACTGATTTCTTTCTCAATCGAGTCATGTACGGGACTTGCTGCACTTCCGAATAGTGTTCGTAGTCTGCTCACGCCCAGATTAATTTCCTGAATACGCTGGCAAGATTTTATCTCTGAAAGGGGTCTAATAGCTGTTCTTGTAATCCCTGCTTCTTTTGATCACCAGTCTATTATATATCTTATGAGAAATGAGGCTGTATGCTATATAGCTGATTCGCTAAGGTAGCTGCCCTACTTGTACACGCACACCTTAAGCTCCAACCTTCTTCCTTGCTTAATAGAAGGATACGCCTGCTGCCCCCCAAAAGCTCACCAATCCAGGAAATATGGGTAAGGTGTAAGAAAGGAATACAGGAAAAATTTATATACCAAACACCCGGACCAGAAAAGGCGCTGCTACAGTCAGCTGACACTTATAGAAGCAAACACCGGCTCGAGGCCCTGCTAGTCTTCTATGTGCTATGAACCGAAAATGGTAAATGTAATGATCAAAAAGCCCTAACTAAGATTTGTGGCACTCCTTTCTTCACTCTGCCCTCCCACCATACCCTCCGGCAACTAAGCCTACCTGGAAGCCTGGGCGGGATGAAAGGCGGAGAGGGGAAAGTAATACAGAGAAGAGTAAAAACAGAGTCAACAGAGATCTTTGACATGGTGGAGAATACGAGAGGAGGTCTCCTATAAGTTCTCGAGGAGCCTACGGCAGTTGCATTGTATGGTACTAGTACACTATGAAAATATCCACAGGTGTCATAATTACGCGACCGTGAGTACGGCAGCCAGCGTTGCAACCTAAGTACCTCAACCCAACACTGTTTCTGAAATGAGAACAACAATATTGATAAAAAAATAATAAAATTAACAGAAGATAACGCCTGATGCACCACTCACCAGCCTACATTACAGCATTTATCCTCTCGTGGTGAGACTTCTAGTAGTCATAGATCAGTTACTCGAGTATGTGGAATTGAGTCGGGGTACATGTGTTGCAACACTGGCTACCGTGCTCACGGTCGCGTAATTATGACACCTGTACTTGCGCACTGCAGAAGTTTCCGGAAATGTGGAAAAGAGCTTGGCATCTTGGCACTAAGAATCTCACTGCATTTTTGGTGGTTTCTTGTAATACCGCAACAACAGTAGCACAACCATGCCACGGAATCTAGTGAAAAGAGGTGAGTACGAAGAAACTCATGGGAAATAAAATGCTAATATAGCTTAGGAAAGGAAATATCACCCCGGAGGCGCGCAGTCATTTTTTGCCTCCCGAAGCCTTCCAAAGCCGATAACCTATAGGCAAATAAGGGAAGAAACCGGAGTTTCAATTTCCACCGCAAATGACATTTGGCACCATGCGGTTGATAATGCACGAGAAGCCCGTCAGGCTGCACTGACAGGAAGCACTTCCTCCGACCCGATATCCAATACACTATTAACTCCCGAGTTACCGAATATTCTCGCTCCAAGTCTACCGGTACCACCAACTCCTGAAAATTCCCTCACGATACCAATATCTGATTCCATTGACCGAGTTGATTCCTGCTCAACTCCTACTATCGCAATCCCTACCAATAGAACTCAAGTTACTGAAGCACCTTTTACCCAGCTGGAGTTAATTGCAGGAGCTTGCTTGGACCCAAAGACCCGGGCTGGCAGGCCACCAATTCTCACAGCGGCTGATAAGGATCAGCTTGTTAAGACTGTGAAAACAGGCTTTAAGACACGGCGCATGAAGCTAATTGACATACGTCAGGAAGCTGGGCTCGGGCATGTAAGTGATGCTTCTGCCTTTAGAGCTTTAATTGAGCGTGGTATTCATGCATACAGAGAGGAATTTAAACCAATTCTGGACTCTGAAAATAAAGCAAAACGCTTGGTATGTACAATAAATCTATGACTCAGATACTATTTAACAAAAACATTCATTCCACTAACTAAAATTTAATCATCTATATAGATATACTGTACTGGAAGGGAGAGCTGGAGACCAGCAGACGAGTGGGCAAGTCTCATCTTTACTGATGAAATGTCGATTGAGGTTGGCTCGGTCTTTGGGGTTAGTATTGTATGGAGGGAAAAGGGAGAGAAGTGGCACTCGGACTGTGTAGGTACTAAAAAAAAAAAAAGGCAGCTCGGTGATGTGCTGGGGAGCAATTGGATGGGGCTGGAAAGGCCCTTTTTTTATCTGGCTGGCTGAAACAAAACAAGAAAAAGAGGAGGCTAAACAGAAAGTTCTTGAGTATAATGGGAGATGTAAAGAGGAGGAAGATAGATTGAATTTGGCTTGGAGAAATAGTAGTGAGTGGAGGGAACTACGGGAGTGGGAGCTCCAGGCTGCACAGGAAGCTCGGAAAACAGCAAAAGACACAGGAAAAAAGGTGAAAACAAAACAGACATGACGGTCTAAAAAATATAAAATTAAAAAATTAAAAAAGAGCGAGGGAGGGGGGATAGATTCCTGGAGGTATGTGGCCTGTATGTGTAGGCCTATCCTGTGGCCAGCCTACTTGGAAAGATTATTGACAAATCCAACCTCGGGGCTATTATTGATGGAGGATAATGCACCATCACATAATTCAAACTTCACCAACTCAGAGCGGGAAAAGGCTGGAGTGAAGAAGGTTGAATGGCCTCCAAACTCGCCAGACTTTAATCCTATAGAGCATATCTGGAGGATTATGAAGGCTAGGATTTTACGACAGCGGGGGGAGGAGCAAGTAATGAATTCTGGACAAATGCGAATCATTCTAAAGGAGGAGTGGGACAGAATTACCGTTGAAGATATCAATCATGAGATTGCTAAATTACCATCTATTGTATCTAAATGCATCTTACAAGATGGGAGCAATAAGTTTCAAGCATAATGTTCTTTTATTTTGTTTTCTCTTTCTTTCCTCTTGTATTCGCATTTCTTACTCTTGCCGTTCTCTCTATTTTTTGCTTTTTTTATTAGTGCCAAGATGCCAAGCTCTTTTCCACACTTCCGGAAACTTCTGCAGTGCGCAAGTACTCGGTATCAAGGGTAAATGGGGCGCGGTGCCACGAAATGTCTGGGTTTATTTCCTATTCCGGGGGTGCGCCCGACTTTTGTCTCCCTTACAAAAAAAAGCCACAAAACGGGTTTGTATGGGGGAAAGCCCTGGTTACCGTATATGGGGTGCGCCCGACTTTTGTCTACCCCCAAGTACAAGGGTAGGAACCATTAACCGGAACAGACAAGGATATATTTGGCTGGTCAACCTCAAGTAACTGTTCCATAACTTCTTGCAGGACCTTGTACTAGAAGATCTTGGCGCCGTGGCAGTGGCTTATGAGTATAAACTGAAACCTAAACCGCGATCCTTGGTTACACATCACCCGATTGTCTTCAACCAAGTGTTTGAAAAATCAGCTCCGTCTAAATTACGGTTGAGCCCGGAAAAGAGGAAGCATCGCCATCACCACCATGTCATCATCATCGGGTTCCGCATCTCTAACTCATGAAATGATTCACAAGCTCAGGGTTTCGGAGCTTAAAGCGTTATGTTCAGAAAAAAACCTGAATCAATATGGGAAGAAAGGCGTCTTGGTAAAACCTCTCAAGGACCATGTGGATCGAGAGTTGCGGAGTGAACAAGCCAGGCAACCCGACCTGCCTCCAACTCCGGAGAGCCTAGGGGAATGTCGAGCCATCCTAATGGGCACAGCTAAAATTGGCACTGATGATGCCGAAACGATTGAAAGTGCCCGGGAGTCGCTGCACACATTGCTTGAAGATGATGACGAGTTGGTGATTGATCATAATCTTCCACAGCCGGCTGTAGGGAACCGCCGCGGGCTTGAGTTGGCTTCTCTTCCAGACAGAGTTCGTGTCCTGGAGCACAAACTATCAGTGCAAGAAACCACCGTTATGTCTCTGCAGGGACAAGTAAATGACTTGACTCTGAACGCGGATTCCCACAGAGCAATCCGACAGCGCTTTGTTGCTTTTTTCAAGCGTGACAAAGCTCCAGATTCACCATTGGATGATTGGGACTACAAGTGTATGGCCGAGGGTAATGGCGTCGCGCATGGCGGTGATGCAAAAGCGGACGCGGAACTTTATCGTGGGTTCAAAGCCCGTGTTGACTTCCACATATATAAGAGACTCTACGGATATCAACCGGAAATAATATGGCGCATTGGTAAGCTCTCTTCCCTCCTCTATTTACTCAGGGTGATATAAAGTCTTCGCACATACCAAAGTGGCTTACCCGCAAAATGTCAGTGACATGTCCAGATCACACCCCCACACTTGCCTTGCTAAACCTACACGCCACGATCAAGGCAGATATTAGGAAGGAGGCAAGTGAGAAGTTTACTGCATTGTTTATGGAGTTTGTCGATCGCTTCGAAACATCCAACTTCAACTCCACCTATCTAGACTATGGGCACAATACCCTGGTTACCAAAGCCTACCGTGACTTCTGTGACTGCGTCAGCGATGAGGTGAAAGTTATACCTGAGTCCTAAGCCGTGATGAGAACAAGTACTACCCACATCTGTGCTACAGAGTTTTTGAAGCTTATTTGTTGTTTAGTTACCAGAAAGATGGGTAAAAAATGGGGGAGCTAGGGGATAGCGGTGGGAGGCGATACGAAGCTGTGGGGGCTTCTTGTGCCAGCGCGGTGGTATGGGGGGACTAGTGGCAGATGGAGGGATGAATGATAGTAAGAGGGAGGAAAGTAAGCCAACAAGCAGACGGTAAACTGCTTGGGTCTTTTCATTTTTTTCTTCCTCTTTTTTTTTTCTGTGTTATTCCTCCCTTAATAAACTGCTTGTATTTTTGCCCCCTTTCTTTCTCTTTTGTTATTCCACTTGCTTTGTAGATCTCACCCAGAGTGATCCTTGAAAGCTGATTAACGGTCTTACGCCCTTTCAATCCTCTTGCTGTCCCTATTCCTCTGCGCTTTCTCTCTAACTTTAAATAAAATTTATCTCCCCTCTCTTCACTTTTTCCCTTAAACCAAGCCCCTCTACCTTCTCTCCTTGGCTTTTTTTTTCTTCCCTGTTTTTCCTTTGTTTTCCCCCTCGGACTGCAATTGGTCTCCCCCTTATACCAATCTTTCTCCTCATCTTAATCCCATGATCAAACACCTTCGCCTCATCATTCGGCACCGGATCTGGCAACTCAAACACAGTCCTCGGGTTCGGAAGCTTCGGGTCAACTGTTTTCGGGGTCTTATACATTCTGCACACAACAATGATTCCCGCAGGAACACTTCCGGAAGATGGCTATGCGGTAGCTTC
>Ga0307507_10009528_pt1 | contig 12884 bp, 6 predicted proteins | sample 7_EM_MG_FD_207223 | JGI IMG/M metagenome (GOLD analysis project Ga0307507, IMG submission 207223) | Populus trichocarpa ectomycorrhiza microbial communities from riparian zone in the Pacific Northwest, United States - 7_EM | ecosystem: Host-associated > Plants > Roots > Unclassified | place... | reverse complement strand
TGTATTTTAAAGTAATGATTATGGTTGTGTTTTAAAATATTTTTTATTTTGAAATATATTAAAATAAATTTTTTATTATTTTTAAAAAATTATTTTTGACATTAGCGCAATAAAATGTTCTTAAAATATTAAAAAAATATTAATTTAAAACAAATAAAAAATTTAAAATTTTTAAAATATATTTTTAAAACTAAAAAACAAACAGAATATTTAGATATTCAGTTAAAGCTATTCAGAAGCTATTATTGCTGCTTCCGTAGAGGTGGACATCTATAGCTGCAATTTGATCCAGCCATGCCGGCACTGCTGCGGATTTTTTACCATGCTAAAATTTACATTTGATCATGCACACCTCCCTCCCAGCAACTGTTTCTTGCCACCAAAAGTCCTTATAGCTTTAAGTACCATGACACCAGCATACTAATAATAAGCATATCACGTCATGATAAATTAAAACTGCATGCTCTTTATCATTGTCTCATCATCAAGTTAATCCAGGATGGACATTAGATCTCATCTTCAATACAGAAGCTTTGGTGCCACAAAGACTGGGAACAAAGTTGCATAAGCTGTTAATCTAATTGTTGTCTCTTAAAACTGCTAGACACTAAACTTGTTCGTCGCCCCTGTTCCTTCACGCTAAAGTGTTTTCTTCTGAAGATCTTTCCTCAAATACCCTTTCCCTTGCCTGCCTTGCCTGCAGCAATAAGACAACCCAGACATTTAAAACATCTCAATAGAAAAAGGTACCGATAAGGCTTCAAGATAGATTAAGTCTGGATATCAAACCTGTTTTTCCCAGTTCGTACAACTTGTTACAAGAGACAGCAGAACTGTTTGCAAAATGGCACCGGCTTGTATGCCAATCCAAAGGCCCCTTGCTTTCAACTGAAACCAATAGCCCAGTATGGCAGCAACGGGAACGCCACATAGATATAATGCTGCAAGATTGACGGAAGCCCCTATATGCTGCCAACCACATCCCCTTGCAACACCTGCAGATGTGAGATAACAACGGATACTAGGTAGAGTTATGCCAATATTTATCTTCAGAAAAAAATTTGTTTGTCGATATAGAAGGTGAAATTCAACCTGAAAGCACCCCTTGTAAGCCATCTATTATAACAGACAGGCAAACCAGAGGGGCCATGTTGGAGACATAGTCCACCACTTCCCTCTCATTGCTGAAACTGTAACCAAAAATGTGTCGCGTGGCAAAGAGGGTTCCACTCACAACAAATAACTCTATTATTGCAAGAATCATCACAGAGTAGGCAGCAATACGTGCTGCTTGCGGGCGCCCAGCTCCTAATTCATTTGAGACTCTAGTGCTACGTGCACAGATGAAGAAGAAACGAATAGAGACATGAAAAATCAATTGCATCATTCATCATTAAAAAAAAAAAGAAACAAAGAAAGAAATCCTTTTTTCGATATAGAATTGAAGTGAGCTAGTATGCAGATCTACAGAAGTTATCTAAGCGTGTATCGCAGCACAAACCTGGCTGCTGCGCCTAGTCCATATGGAATTGAATAGAGTGTTCCGATCGTTGTTAAACTGCTTAACAAATTGGAGAGCAAATTATTTGGTGATATTCTCATTCACACATATCTTTAAAAGAAATGTTAAAAAAAAAAAAAAAAAAAACTAGAAGAAAGCATACCATACAGACAGGACTGAAGTCTCAAGTCGTGGATTTGATAAGAGCCCTGATAGCAGGATGACAATCTCATATGACCACCATTGCAGGCTACAAGTTTTAACAAGACAAAATTCATGAAAGGTTACATGCCTTCTGATATTTAGAATTACTGGTATCTTTATGTTAATTAGAGGGAGAAGAGAGAACGTATTATTTACCAAATCATCATTGCAGATGGTATAGCAAAGCGGAAGAACTCTCCGATTCCTTGGAACAGTTCTATAGAAATTGGGACACGGGTTTTGGCACAGGCGGGAGAGTATTTAACGTATAATATAAGAAAAATTGCATTCAACCAATATGAAATACCGACAGCTAATGCTCCTCCAAGGTTTCTTAGTCCAGACTTGAATACTAAAAGCCAGCATAGAGGTATATGTAAGAGGAGAGTGACACAAGAGCTTACAAGCATTGGAATGATTATACTTTGCACTAGCAAGTATCGAGAAAGTGGCTGAAATATTGCATAAGCGAAAATGGTAGGAATGAGCCATAATGTAAACTGGCCAGCTTCGTGTGCAATTATGGGATCTTGGCCAATTAATATGAGCAGCGTTTCCATGTTGATCCAAACCAGAGATACAACGAGAGCAACTAAAATTAGGGAGAACATGGCACCATAAGTTTGGTTTCCGACTTTTCGATATTGTTGAGCTCCATAAGCTTGCCCACATAAAGTTTCCAGTGCACTTGCCATTCCATTCTGTCCGGCATATAATCCAACAACAACATTAATTTATGTGCACCATGAATTTGTTATGTTTTTTCAGTTATTTCTCTACATGGTAATAAAAGCTTAATGTGCAAGAAAGTCCACATCAATTTACCATCACAATTTTTGCAATATCAAAGGTGTGGCTAGTGCATTAGTTGTGCGGCTTGTCAATTTCATTCATCAAGCATTACGTAGTGCAGTTCATGATTTAAGAACTAACTAGAGAAAAATATATATTCTTGGTGGTTAAAAGAAGATCGTTAACATTCTATTGGATTAATTGATAAACTGCTTTTTAAAAAAAAAACTATACAACATGCTAAAAAGCCAGGAGACAAAAAGTGCCGAATCTAAGAAGGATTTGGGATCAGTGTCTTTGGGTTATTTGGTAGCGCAGAGAAGGATTTTTCTGGCGGGATTACTTGCATCCTATTGGGCCTCTCATCGATCAAAACGTTTTAGGACAAAGGGTCATAAGGGGAACTGGCAATGCTATACAGCAAATGTATCTGCGATAATTTATAATGACAGGGTATGGCCTCCAACAAGATCTGTTCAGATGGTCCATATTCAGCAATGTAAGCAGGATCGCATCCTTCTAAGTTGTTCCTTTTGGTTATGAAATTAATTAATCTATTCATCAATAAAAGAAACGAGGAGATTAAAATGGAAATACAGAAGAGACTTACTAGAAGACTGATGCCGGTAACATTACAGAGAGAGATAGCTATGGCAGAACTAGAAAGAGCTAGCTCACCAAGATGACCCACCATCATATTTGAAATAACCAGCAACAAGTTGAGGGCTGTCGTAGTAACCACCATGGGTCCTGCTATGTAAGCTAGCCTTTTCACTTCTTGAGTAAACTCACGCCATGTTTGAGCTATACCTTCTCTTCCCTCATTTGATCTCTTTTCTGGTAGTAGTAAACGCTCTTCCATGCTCTTTTTCGTGTCTTTTTCCATGGATGATGGATTATAAGTTGCCTGTCACGCTATTCTTAGAGATGTGGAGATTCTTTCTTCTACTTTTTGATTTTTCTTGGAGACTGGAGATTGACAGTTGAATATATATCACCAAAGACATTAATACAGATTGATCGAGTTTCAGCATCTTCGGGGAAGAGAAAAAAGGCATGTTGAAAAAAGAAAAAAGAATCAATATTGAAGTGCTGCTGATGCATTAAGGTGTTATTGCATTATTTCCTTGATTGTGCCAGGAAACATAAAGTAATTACAATCAAGATAAGCCAATCATTACCTCTACAGCCATTCATGCGAAGATAAAGATGAATGTCCGGTTGAAGGTTTTGAATTCGAGCCTTTCAACTGTTAGCCACCAATCTTTTGGGAGAGTTCCGTCAGACTAATCATCTATCAGTGAAAATCAATGTTTGTGTCGAAAATAACAGGATGGAATTATGCCCGTTCCTTTGTTTGTTACAGCGAGCTATGCTTCCTATATGACATTTAAAATATCATTAAAATCTAACTGTAAAGAAAAAAAAGATTAATTTGGTCAATTCGTGATTTAATTGGGTGGGAATAAGAATTGAAAATGGAAACAGTGCAGTCTTAAGAAATATGTTAATTAAAAACTTTTGATATAGTGTTTGAAGGCACATGCATGAACAGTGGGTCCATTTTACTGCGCTTAAAGCTGGAACCAAGGTTATTTTTTTAATTTTGTTTTTTTTTTTTAACCCGAGGTATCCGGGTCAGCTTACACGCACCACAACTAATCCCCGGATCCACTAAACACCCTGCAAGCCCAGTAGGCAGATAAGATACCGCAGAGGTGACAGACGTGCACGCTGAGGCTCGAACCCAGGTGATAGAGGCAAGAAAACCTTACCTCTGCCACTGGACCACAAGTCTCGGTGCGGAACCAAGGTTATTAATTACGTTCAGGTTGGTATCTTATTTTTTCAATTTCAAAGATATGTTTTCGTTTTGGCGTGTCTCGGCTTGCTATTTTGAGGATGTATTGTTTTAATATATATGCAATTTAAAATATTAATTTAATAAATATAATTTAGATTTAGATTTAAATATAAACTAACTTGAATTTATATAATTTAAATTTTTAACATAAATAAAAAAATTAAAATTGAAAAGCAATATGACTTGATTAGCGTGACGGGTTCAAAAACAATCTAAATAAGTGGTAAAAATATTATTTGACTAAAAAATTCATGACAACATCTTTTTTTTAAATAAATGCTAGGATTATGACATATTGAGGTGATGCATTTCAATTTTTTAAATTTATAATCCGAGTAATGAGATTATGATAACTTTAAATAAAATAAATCAAGACAAATTATGATGATTAATTATCAATAAACTTGTTGTTAGGTAATGAAATTATATAAAAAAATCAATTTAAAAAAGACATAATAAAATGATATTTTTAAATAAAATTATAAAAATATCGAGTTGATGCATAGAAGGTGTTAATGCATTATTTCCTTGATGTGCCAGGAAACATAAAGTAATTACAATCAAGATAAGCCATTCATTACCTCTACGTACAGTCATTCATTCATAGATAAAGACGAATACGGTTGGAGGTTTTGAATTCGAGCCTTTTAAAAAAAAAGTAGTCTCTCTGAAAGAGTTTGTTTAGTAGTATGGTATCGGTTGTTTTTTAAATAACTTTTCGTGCTGAAATGTATATCAATGATATTTTTTTATTTTTTAAAAATTATTTTTGACATCAACACATCAAAACGATCCAAAACATATAAATCATATTAAATTTTAGCAAAATATAAATAAATTTTTTAAAAATATAATTTACAACGCGTTCCCAAAAAATTTCTTAGCGAGCAATCTTTGGGCTTTTGGGAGAGTTCCATCAGACCAATCATCTATCAGAGAAAATCAATGTTTGTATCGAAAATGACAGGATGGAATTATGCCCATTCCTTTTTTTTTTGTTATTGAGAGGAGATACCAAGCTAATTAATCCCCTTAATTTAATAAATTTGAAAATATGAATTAAATATAAATAAGAAAATATAAACCTTACGTTCAAAGTAGAGTTTATAAATTAACTTGAAATTATACAATTTAAATTTTAAACACAAATAAAAAAATAGGAGTTAAACTAATATGACTTGATTATCTTGATAGGTCTAAAAACAATTTCGATAAGAGATAAAAATATTGTTTAACTAAAAAAATTCATGACATCTTAAAAAAAAACAAATATTAAAATGATGATATATTGGATCGATTAACCTTTTAAATTCGTAACTTAGATAATGAAACTATGATAACCCTAAATAAAACAAATCAAAACAAATTATAAAACTCAATTACTAATAAACTCATTGTTAGATGATGAAGTTGAGAAAAATAATCAATTTAAAAATAGAATGTTATAAAATGACTTTTTTGAATAAAATTATAAAAATATCATTAATGATCTCTCAAGACCTTTCTAAACTCCAATTACCTTAAAAATTTTAACCGAAACATAACAATATGTAAGGAGATTTCTTGTAAAATTTTAGTTCTATATAATAGTCATTTTGAGAGATAAAATCAATGTTATAAAACTAGATGATATTTTTAAAAAAAAAAGTAAAAAAATAATATTACTTGACCGAACTGAAATTATGGAAATGAAACCCAAACGTTCTAACTGGAAATGAGATGAAATCCCCAGAAATAACCTAAAAAATAAAATTTATTCTGATTTATTTTATTTATTAAATTGAAATGAAATATACCAACTATTATAAATAAAACAAAACAGAAAAGACAACCTTAATTTAAATTTAAAGACTCGAATCATAGATGAGCCCAACAGAAACAGTACGGGCGAGTCTGTCCAACTACAAAAAGGAATCAAATTTAAAACTTCGTTGACGTGGACTAAAATTACCCATTTGCATGTTCTCTCAATTATTTTAAGTTTTAACAAATAACTATTCATACATAGCATTTCAAGTTAATTTTTAATATAAAAGGCATCAATTTTATAAATGGTTTTTGATATTATAATTTTTTTAATTAAAAAACAGAAAACTGACTCTTAATAAATAAATTAAAAAATAGAAACGATAAATTAAATACTAAAATAAAAAATTGAACTTTCTAACATAACCCAGTAAAATGAAATTATATATATAAAAAAAATTCAATGACAGGAGAGAGAGAGAAAATCGACTATGGAATGAACACTGTAATCGTGCAGTGCAGCACAATATGTGCAAACCATGATTTGCACTATTCAAGCACCACAATTCTTTTAGTGTTTTGTTTTACATGATCAAAATTCAAGCTATTATATGTAATAATTTACTCTAGATATATTTCTGTTTATTTTTGTGTTTTAAAAACATTTAAAAAAAATAATTTTTTTTATTTTTTTTTAAATTAATATTTTTTTAGTGTTTTTAAATCATTTTGATGTACTGGTATCAAAAATAATTTTTTAAAAATAAAATAAATATTATTTTAATATATTTCTGAGTAAAAATCACTTTGAAAAACAATCGGAACTACACCCCAAACAGGATAATAATCTACTGTTAAACAGGAAGTAAAGGTTTCGTTAATCAGAAAACGCATTGCAAGAGAGTTATGTGATGCTTGAGTTACTAAAAGGGATCGGCAAGGGAAATTAAATATTTAGAAAATCTAATTCCATGTCAATGTCCCAGGAAAAATATTATACAGGCATTATTTTAGTTTTTGTGAATGAATAATTTAATAAGGTGACGCCACTTAATTTAGTTAATAGTTATTTGGTAACTTCGTTAGTTAATATATATATTTTTTTTTTAGTTTAACGTGGGTGTCCGGGTTAGCTTGTGTGCACCTCGACTAATCTTACGGGCCCTGAAGTTAACGACCATGTAAGTCTCCAGTGACCATCATATGAGCAACCACAGGGCTCGAACCTAAGACCGCTGAGAAAGCAAATCTCTTACTTTTAAATTTTTACCATTAAATCATCATCTAGATATTTTGATAGTTAATAGTTATTTGGGAACGTCGTAGAGATTGTCTTCGACATGTGGTTTGTCTGATAGCAATTAGTGAGTCTGCCACTCACATCATTAATATTTAATGATTGATTTTACTATGCAAATACTCTAAACTATTTTAAAAAAAAATTGTTCAGGGTTGGGATTCGAAGTAATTTAAACTGTTTGACCGACACTCTACAGTGGAGCACATGTTAAGTCACTAATGGACGTGACAGGAAATACAAGAAATCATTAAAATAGGTGGAAATTTCCCAAGCCACTCGTGTTAGTGGTTCTATCAATTGCCGGGGACCGGGATGATAATTACCGTACAAGTCCTGTTATTTTAATTTTAATTTTTTTTAATTTTTTTTATATGTTTCCAGATTTTGATATGTTAATATTAAAAATAATTTTTAAAAAATAAAAAAATATTATTTTAATATATTTTTAAATAAAAAATATTTTTAAAAATAATTAAAACCACAAAACACTCCACTGTAGCAACATCTCCACGAATTGCATGCATCTGCGTTGTTCCACAGGGACAGAAGGAAATAGGGGATCTACCCCTAGACTACTACAGTAAATACCATGGAGACAAGGGCAAAGTAGACAAATTAACTGCCACTTGTAATTTTGTATTATTCGGAGACAAATGATTGAGGGATTCCGGATAGTTATTAAACCTGGTTTGGAAATAACTCGACTAAGAAGTTGGGTCACAGGTTTTATAGGTTAATCCGGATCAACTTGAAAAAATTAAAAAAATATATTTAAAACTTTAATATTTCATATGAAAAAATTAAAAAAAATCCATGTAAATATAGGATATACATATTGTAAATAATGAAGTTTTAAAAAATATTTTAAAAAGTTTTTTATTCCACATTAAAAATATATTATGTTAAGCTTTGAAGTTGAAGTATTTAAACTATAAAAAAATTATCCCACATTGAAAAAATAACTTTTTTATTGGGAATATATTGTATATATATTAATGGGTTTCAAATCTCACGTTGAAAAAACATATTTTTTCTCTCGAGAACATGGAGTATATATACTAATTGGTTTCAAATCCCACATTGAAAAAATATTATGTTATCCTTTTAAATTAAAGTATTTAAACCAAAAAGTTTTTTATCCCACATTGAAAAAACATAACTTTTTTCTTTGAAATATAGAATATATATACTAATAAATTTCAAATCCCACATTGAAAAAATATAATTTTTTTCTTGAGAATATAAAATATATATACTAATAGATTTCAAATTTCACATTAAAAAAACCTAACTTTTTTCATGGGAACATAGAGTATATATACTAAAGGGCTTCAAATCCCACATTAAAAATATATTATGCTGTCCCTTTAAGTTGAAGTATTTAAACCAAAACGTTTTTTATCCCACGTTGAAAAAACACAATTTTTTTCTTGAAAACATAAAATATATATACAAATGAGTTTCAAATCCCACATTTAAAAAGAAAAAAAAAACCAGGTCTTATCCATATTCCCTTGGGTCATGGGTTGACCTGTTGGGTTGCCCGGGTTTTATCAAGTTATTATCTTAACCGATTTTTTATTAAATCTAAATTGATCCAGCCACCAGATCAACCGAATATGAAGTCAGCCTGCCAGAGGTGGATTTGATAACAGGAGATTCCAATGGTAAACCGGTGATTTTGCCCTTAGCAGCAAAGAATAATGAGTTGGTCATTTAGAGTAAAATGTTTTTTTTTACGGTATTTATTTGTCATTATTATAATAATTAGAGGCAGATTAGTTTTATGCATAAATACCCTTCTAAAAAAAAAGTCATGTCGGGGTCTAGGGGTATTTACTTCTTTTATGTTTTGATTGAAAATGTAATAACTAAACTGTTCCTTCTTAAAAGTAAAATAGATTAAAATTATATTAAAAAGTATTTTTATAAGGTTTTTTTAATTGTAATCAATTTAAATAAGAGGCAATTCAAATTTTTAACAGGGTTAAAAAAATAAAAAGTGATCACACGTCATTTATAATAATCATTTCATGTTTTTCTAATTATTTTCACTATTTTAATTGTTTTTTCTATGTTTTTAGCATTTTTTTGATTTGTTTTATTTTTTAATTTAATAATTTATTGTTTTATTTCATTTATTTTTTTATACTAACTTTGGTCTTTAATCACTTTATTGTTGTTTTTTTTTGTTTTTTTAATTTTGAACGACTAAAAATTCTGCTTCGTGATTTTTATGGATTTACCTATTATGAGATAACCCGGTCTTATAACCTGGATTATGGATGAGTTTTAAAAATTAGTTTGATTTGATTTTAATTCTTTTTAGGTTCCTTGAAAAAAAAATCATTATCATTCTTTAATTTTAGGTTGTTGGGATTTTAGATTCATGATTTTTATATGGGTTTATTTCAATTTCACATCCTGGGTCAAATGTTAGTCAAATTAACCTGAATTGATATTTTTTTTTCAACTCATCTTTTAGCGTTAGATTTGCCAACAATTGAGTTTTAATTTTTTTTATTCTCTTTATGAAATTATTCTGTTCTCATTCAATTTTTTATTTGTTATCAGATTAAATCATTAAAACATTTTAAGAATACCTAGAGAGTATCTTTTCATAGTACCAGTAAGAATTTATTTTTCACACGTTATTTTTTATATAATATTAATATTAATAAAAATATAATAGGCTGTTTAGGAACTTTTATATACCTAATAAATACAGAGATAACATTATTTAAAATATAGCTGTGTAAAAAAAAGTCGATCATTTTCTTGGCTGGGCTTAAAAGAGATTAGTTTTTAGAGGAGGTTTTGAACCCTTAAATTTAAGTTTATCTTAATAGAACAATAAATACGAAGCACACAGCCTTTCCTTATAATTTTATAGAAATTAGTTAAGATGGAACTTATAAAATATTAATAATCTCTCTTTTATTATACGAGGCTAACGGTGCGTGAAATAAAAAACGAATAACGGCACTTGAGGGTCTAGCTGCTGTGGTCAACCGTGTGACTTGTTCCGCCCCCGTCCCTGGTTCGACCCTCTATGTGCACGCCTGTCACCCCCGCGGTGCCTTACCTGCTCCTGGGCTTGCAGGATGTCCAGTGGGCCGTAGGGAATAGTCGTGGTGCGCGTAAGCTGGCCCGGACACCCCACGTAAATCAAAAAAAAAAAAAAAAACGAATAACGGTATGAAAGTTAGTCAGCCAACTGAGTGTATTTTCCGAAACCCAAGCCCTGAGCGGACAATCACTGTGGGCTAAAAATGCAAAAGTCAGGTGTATGATTGGGCCTGAACTGACCACGTGGGCTCGAATTCTGATAGACGGTTCAAAATCAACACAAGGGTGATGTTCGAGATGTGACAGCGTAAATCTACTGCAATCTAGGCCCAGAGGTGGGAGCTTCATCAAGAAGAGATCCACCATGCTTTTTATAAATGAGCTTGACACAATGATATCTAATTATTATGCATGCTCATGCTGATTTATTCTGCTGACAATTCCGATTGCGATTTAAATTAAATAAATCATGGATAATTTAACTCTTCTGTTTTTGCTTCTCTTGATTGTACATGATTCTAAATAAATAAATAAAACTCAAAAAATTAAGAAAATATAACGATCAAAAACCAATTAATCATAGGGGTTGAAACAAATGAGATTACAAATGTGTGTGTCTATATATATATATATTCTTTTTAGTTTAACGTGGATGTCCGGTTAGCTTGCACGTACCTCGACTAATCCCACGAGTCCTGAAGTTAACGACCATGTAAGTCTCTAGTGGCCATCATATGAGCAACTACAGGGCTCGAACTTGAAACCATAGTGAGAATAAATCTTTTAATCCTAAATTTTTATCATTGAATAACCATTTAGATAATTATTACAAACTACTTTTGTAATTTTCTCTTGACAGCATGGATTGGTAATGTATATTAGTATTACCAATCCATGCTCTAAATTACAAATGTAGTCACGAATCTCTGATTTCAGAGGTCTCCACCAAACACACCACAGACTGCTATTCCTTCTCTCTCTTTTTTTTTTGACCAATTCAATAAATTCTTTCTAAAAAAAAAAGAAAAGAGAAACCAATCATCAAGAACAACATTTCCCCCCACCCGTAACTTTCGGATGGGTGCCGGAGACAAGGGTAGTTTAGTCCGAACGACTTTAACTTCTTGTTTCCTCGTAGGTTATTTGTAACAAGAAGTCAAGGTTACAATGGTATTTCTGTATACTAATAAAATTCTAGTCACTGAACTCACTCCATGAAAACCTGATCTGAAGACGCGCCCCGAAAAGTGAAGGAGAGGGCAACTTGTCTTCCAGACAAAGACGACGCCGTTTACAGCATCCATCAAATCCCAACTGCTCGCCACGTGTCTTCTTTGAAATTATCAACCGCAGTGGCCAAGGATTTCGTCAATGCCCCATACGCCATCGTTTCACTCCCAGTCGTATGGCTCTACATTACAACCTTGTCAGCAGCAACAAACGAAGGAAACTAAATTCAAAAATAGAAAAAAATAAATAGAATTTTCCAATATAAGGTCACAGTAAGTCAGTAACAGTAAAGCAGTGAATCAGATCCACTATTAGCTGAGCCTTAGCTACATATAACAGTATATCGGTCTCACAAACCCTAACATTCACCCCTCCCTATCTGTCTCCATCTTCCTCTGAAGCCCTAACCATGGCTTCACGCAGGCTTTTATCTTCTCTTCTCCGATCAACTTCTCGCCGATCTCTCTCCAAATCTACTCTATCAAATTCTCACCCTAAGCTCTCTACATCCTCCACGCGCCGCGCGTCACCTTACGGCTACCTTCTAAACCGCGCGGCTGAGTACGCAACCTCTGCAGCCGCCGCATCGCCTTCGTCACAACCGCCTCCTGCCAAATCGGAGGGAACGAAGGGGAAGATCATCGATGAGTTTACCGGCAAGGGTTCGATCGGGCATGTGTGTCAGGTTATTGGTGCCGTTGTGGATGTGAAGTTCGACGAGGGTTTGCCTCCGATTTTGACGGCGTTGGAGGTTCAGGGACACTCGATCCGGTTGGTCCTTGAAGTGGCGCAGCATTTGGGTGAGAGTGTTGTTAGGACTATTGCTATGGATGGTACTGAAGGTTTGATTAGAGGCCAGCCTGTGCTAAACACTGGGTCCCCAATTACTGTAAGAAAATTCGTTCAGTTTTTCTTATGTTGTGTTTGTTTTTCAATTTCATGGTATCTGATGAGAAATGCTGGGCTTTTGTTGTCTTTCGATTTTCCTTTTAGAGTGTGATGATCCATGTTAAGATGGGTTTTTCTTTTTATTGTAGATCTGGGGTATTTGTTTGCTATGATTATTGCAGCGATAAAATTGGAATAGGGGTTTATGGAAATAGAAAACTCTGGAAATTGGGATCCGTTTTCTTTCGTTCTTTTTTTTGTTTGGCGTGATTCTATTTTTAGTGCAGGAA
>Ga0307507_10009527_pt1 | contig 12884 bp, 6 predicted proteins | sample 7_EM_MG_FD_207223 | JGI IMG/M metagenome (GOLD analysis project Ga0307507, IMG submission 207223) | Populus trichocarpa ectomycorrhiza microbial communities from riparian zone in the Pacific Northwest, United States - 7_EM | ecosystem: Host-associated > Plants > Roots > Unclassified | place... | reverse complement strand
ATTATATTAGATAATATATAATAGTTAAATATATAGCATATAACTTTACCTTAATTGCATGTCAAGAAATATATAGTTACCTTTTAAAGTTGCTAAGTAGGTTAATTGCGTGTTAAGAAATATATAACGTGGTATATAGGGTTTTGCACAGGTACTAGGTTTTGCTCGAACTAGTAGACCGCCTTCCTTTTTAAGCTAGTTAATTTCCTAACGTAGAATACTGCCGCCTCCAAGCTTGAACATCAACTTTTAACCTACTTTTCTACCTTACTAAGCAACAGCTATGCCCTCCAAACCTTATGCACTAGGTGCAGAAGACCGTCTATAAGCTGCTCTAACTGCCTGGCGAATTGGCGGCTTCTATCGCAGCCCAGAAGCCTACGCGAAGGCCCATAAAGTTACTCCCTCTACCTTTTAAAGACGCCTCTAAGGCAAACACAAATCTTATTAAATTACCCACATTAACTAATATCGCATTACACTAGCTGGCGAAGCGGCGATCGTTTGGCACTGTATATATCTTACAAATACTGGATTTCCTTGTCGACTATATATAATCCGGACGATAGCCAATATTATCCTATGCCGCGAACACTCCTACCTCCCTTAGTACCACGAGATTCAACCACTAGGCAGAAACTAGGTCCGTTACTTCCTAAAACGACAGGACGAGCTTTAAATCTGCTATATACGGTTAATTAACCAAGAACAAGCCATAGCCGGTGATAATATTGCCCTTATTACAAAGTTCTTTACCAACTACTCTAATGCAAAGACCCAGTATAATGTTAAAGACGATAATACCTGGAATATAGATGAAACTGGTACCTTAATGGGTTATACATATAGCGCTAAGGTGGTAATATTGCGAGGCAAAGCTACTAATTTTAAGACGGTCGACGGCTCTAGAAAGTGGGTCTCACAAATTAATTATATTGGTATGGTGGGGACAACTATACCACCTTTTATTGTCTTTAAAGGCCACGTACATACCGAGAGAATATGGGAGGAAGCTTACGAAGCTCTTAACAACTGCGCTATTGGCGTTAGTAAGAATAGCTGGTTAAATTAGGAAATTGGACTAAAATGGCTACGGCACTTTAAGCACTATACCCGGCGAACTAAGGTATGGCAGAGAACGGCAGCAAAGGTAGTAGAAGAAGGAAGAAATAGTAAATTAATTGGCTATTAACTACTGGTTATAGACGGCCATAGCAGCTATATTAACGTCGACTTTATTAAGTACTGTTAGAACTATAAGATTATACCCATATACCTACTGCCGCATTCAACGCACCTACTCCAGCCACTAGATCTTGTAATTTTTTCACCTCTTAAGCGCGCATACTCTACTAAAGTTAACGAATACGCAGCTCGCGGTATTACTGGTATAAATAAAGAGTATTTTCTGAAGATACTTAGCAAGATTCGGCCTTAAATCTATACTAAAGCGTTAATAAGGAGCGCCTTTGAGGCGGCAGGTCTCCTCCTATATAACCTAAATCGAGCCCTTATACGCTGCTCTGCTCGGCCATCTACTCCTCCACCTTACCCAGCTAAGGCGACAATTCTATCCTTACCTCTGCATCCTCCCCCTCCTAATAGCGCCTATGCTAGATCTCGTTACCAGCAAACAATTCTTAATCCAGAAATAACTCCAGAGGTAACGGAGGCCTGCGTTAACTCGCTAATAACGCACCTATAATCTTTAGAAAATAGTCTTAAGCTGCTACAGGTGGAGAATAAGGAGCTTCGGCAATATACTGATGAGAGGCGGGCAAGGAAGAAGCGGAAACGAACAGTACTCTCTAAGGAATTGGTTCTTACACTAGCGGCAGCTTAGGAGCTTGCTGTTAGTAAGGAGGCTGCTATAAGGGCTAAAGAAGAAGCTAAGCTAGCTAGGGATACGCTGCGGAAGAAGCGTTAAATAGTAGCTACGCTTGAAAGAGAACAGGTAGAGGCTAGAAAGGAAGCTCGGAGGATTACCGCTAATATAAAAAAGCTATTTACGCTTTATAATAGAGAAGCAAAGAATGCTGTAAAGGTAGTAAAGAAGGCGCAGAAGGCCTCTAACGCTGCCACTAAAATTACTTGCTAGAAGAACACTATTAAGGCCAAATTAGCGGCTACTAAAGCAGCTAGTTAATGGCAATTATATTAATTAACGGCCAAAAGGCTCTAGAAGTAGGCAGAAGAGTCTTCTTCTATATAGGCCGCAGCTCAAGCCATTGTTAAGCAACTTTAGGAGGCAGCTAAGAAGACGTTAGATCTACAGGATCTACTAAAGGATATTAAAAAAGATTAGGACGACGACGATATAAGTAATATAAGCGACGAGTCCTCTAATAAGGAGGCCGAGCTAATTGGTGGCGACTAGGGGTAAATTCACTAGCTAATTGAGCTTTAAAACACCAAAAATAGACTTTAGATAGACTTATATATATATATTAATTGCTTTAAAACTCCTTACTAATAATGCGATGATTTACAATGGTCTTTACTAGTTATTTGCCACTAAATAAGCATTTTTGCGAATTTTGGTGTTCAAATCGTGCAAAACCTAGTACCCGTGCAAAACCCCGTACACTACGTTAGTTAGCTTTTAAAGTTATTAAGTTAGTTAATTGCATGTTAAGTTAGTCGAATTGCGTGTTAAGTTGGTTAATTGCGTGTTAAGTTAGTCGAATTGCGTGTTAAGTTGGTTAATTGCATGTCAAGTTGGTTGAATTGCGTGTTAAGTTGGTCAATTGCGTGTCAAGTTAGTTGAATTGCGTGTCAAGTTGGTTAATTGCATGTCAAGTTAGTTGAATTGCGTGTTAAGTTGGTCAATTGCGTGTTAAGTTAGTTAATTGCGTGTCGAGTTGGTCAAATTGTATATTAATTACACGAAACGCGAAAATCAAAGTCTACTTAAATCTTATCCTGCGAATATTTTCCTAATGTAAGTCGCTACTAGCTATTAGGCCTAAGAGCGTAATAGAGATAGTAGTACTAAGGATCTTATTTTATTAGCTGCTGGCAGAGACCATAAACCATCGTTCTTAACTAGCTATAATTTGGCCGTCCATTAATTAGACGCTGGTAATAACGGTATATACATATTCCCTTATTAATTATTGCTGAAATGCTAGAATCCTATTACTATTTAAATATATTCAAAACCATAGATCTGTCTCGCTGCTATATATCTTAGTTATCTAGTAATAGTATCCAATTAAGCAAAGCCCCTCTATTATAGGAAAACCTTAATGCTAAATTATAAATAAACTTATACGGTCCTAAGGAATTAGACGGAACTGGAGGTTTATAAGCTTTTCTAAACTAGGAGTATATAGTAGGATCTATCTTTATGGTGCTAAGGTAATTGTAAGCGTGGTATATTAAACAGAGTCTATAGCATAGTGCGGCATAGTTTAGACCCTTTATCGCCAAATCCATACGTCCTTCTATGGCTTGCGTATGTATCTAGCAGACTTTATATATCTCTAGGTTAGAACTAGCCGCCTTATACTAACTGCGCAAAAGCTTTATAACCTTAGTTAGTTTAATTTTGGTAGTTTAGTTTAGGGACGCTTTAAAATAAGCTATTATATTATCTTTATAGTTATACCCTCTTTTTAAATGGAGTATTGCCATAGCATCTACGGTCTCCTTAATATACTCCTTATTATCTTTAGGCTTAATAACGTTTTTATTAAACATTGATTTTACTCTTAGCCCTTCTACTTCTGGGTAAGCAACCATCAGCCCTCTTCTTGGATTCCTTCTTGAAGAGGATACTGGCAGCCGTAGAGGCAAGCTAACAGGCGTTCTAGCTGCAAGAATACTTTCGTTTATAGAAGATAAAGGTAAGTTAACTAATATAGGTAATCCTTGTTAAGACGGGCTTGGTATAATACTAACGCCTCCTCCTTAAATAGGTGTTAATGGTTAAAAGGCTAATAGATTTATTATATTAGAAGCATATTAAGAATATATTCACAGTATAAGAGCTAAGCTCTCTCCTACTTGCCTAATTTTAACATTAGTGACCTCTGGTCCTATAGTAGTTAGTTTTTCACTTCTTAGCGGTAGGTCCTTATTTGGAATAAGGAAGCCAGTTAAGTGTCTTCCTAAATTATACTTATTCACCACCTTATTTAATATTACTCGTCCTAACATCTTAGGCGTAAGCGCGAAATTAGTTAGCTGTAGTTAAGTAGTGTTTTTAATGCCGCGTTCTAGATAATTAAGCCTCTTAACTAGGGCCTTATTAACTCGCACCGTTACTTTATAAAGTAGGTAGATGGTAAGCTTTTAGATGGTAGAAAGGAAGTAGTAGGAGACTATATATTTAAGCGGTCCATTAAGAACACCTTGTCCCTAAGCTTTTTAGACAGTTTCTTTAGCCTTATTACACTAATTTCTTTAATCCTTTGCCATCTTACTAACGTTAAAGATGTCTTTAAAGATTAATAAAAACGCGTCCCTTCCTAAAGATGCTTGCAGCCTATTATCCTAGTTAATGAAATTAACTACCATACTAGCAGTATCTGTGTAGTTCTCTCTTAAGAGCAGAATCTTGTTATAGATTTAGATAAGCACAGCCTAACGCTAATTAACTACAAAACCTCTGACTTTTGTAAGGATGTTACTAATCTGTTACTTAGCTCCTTTATATAGTACCAGCGGTCTGCTTAATAAAGACATAATAAGTATACTATTATTAATTCTACTTAGTCTATTCTTTGGTTAATTATAACTGTCTTTAAGGTCTATTAAGGGCGAAAAGGTAAAGTTCTTAATAGGGTTTCCTAATCTAAATAGTCTACCAAATCTAGTAGCAGTGTGGGGTTCTGCTGGCTCTAATCGCTAAATGGACCAATTATAATTTTCTATCCCTGGGATAGAAAATCGCTATTGGCTTAGTAAAGGCGGTAAGTGGAACTAATATCTTTATAGTAAACAAACCTAGATAGTTATGCGTAAATATCCTTCTACCTTTACCTTACTATTAATATATAACAGATTCCTATAACTAAAAAAGTAAATAAGAAAGCGTAATAGAAAGAGCTTTAGGAAATATAGCAAATAAATAGATTATACGGCTGTTATCTACATCCCCTCCCCTACCTTAGAACTTAACTGTCCCCTAGTTAAATATTTTATACTTAGTTTTATTAAACAATCCTTTTAAAATGCGCACTTCTTAAACTATACTGCGTTATAATACTGGTGGATTTTATATAACATTTTCCTTAGGCTCTAGCTCTGCTGTTATCTCTTATAGCATAGTTCTACCTAACTAGTCAAGCCGGTCCTCCTAGCGGACTTTAAATACCTATTATTAATAGAACTTCTTTAATCTATTCCCTGGAGTTTGGTTACAGAACAGCGTACTATTAAGATCCTTAATTAAGTACCATCCCTTATATGGGTAACTCTTATATACACGGAATGGTCCTAGCTATTTTAGATCTAGCTTATAACTACTAGAATAATCTTACTTAAGCTGCGTGTTATAGAGCATAACTATATCTCCGACCTAAAATCCGTCCTAGCGAATATAATGGATATTGTTAAAATACTCTTTATTTCCTGCTCTTAGCCGTCTTATACACGTAATAGCCTCTTATATATCTACGTCTCTTTAGTTAAACTGCTTTGCATAAAGCGCCAGTAGCTCTATAGTGGTCCGGACCGTTTCCTAAGGTAGTATCTGCCAGGTAGGTATGCAGAGTTTAATAGGAAGGACATGCTTATATCCGCATATAACTCTTACTGGTGTTATTCCTATAGACCGCTTAATAGTTGTCCTATCTACCTATAAGACGGTATGAAGATTGTCTAGCTATAAGCTGTCTATCTTCGCCAAAGCGTCTATTATAGGTTTGTGGCCCCGCTCTATTAAGCCTTGCCCCTATAGGTAATATGCGGAAGCTATAACCCTTTTAATATTGTAGAGCTCTGCGAGCGTAATAGTAATATTAGTATTCTCTCCTCTACTATCTACAGAGAGCTGTCTAAATACTCCCCATTAGCAGATAATATCTTTATAGAGGAACTTTGCTATACTCTTTATATTCTTCTTTTAAAGGGCCCAAGCTTCTACCTATCTAGATATATACTCTTAAGTAATAGCCAGGTACCAGAATCTAAGACGGTTTGGCGGCATAAATATAATATCCACTGTTACTTATTACTATAAGGTAGACTCCTATATAGGGTATATTACTTCTTCTTCCTATCCTAGCTGTTGTTCCTAGCACTATAGGTACAACTTAATATACTATAATACTTAATCTTATAGTCCTAGCCACTAATATTAATTTAAGACCCTCTGGTATATTCCCTCCTATTTATAATGTCCACTCCGGTTATAAAGACTCTTAATAATTGCTTACTAAGTAGTCTCGTCATTAACTACCCTCCATATTAGTACGTTCTTAGACTATTAACGGAAGAGCTATTAATTATATACTAGAAACTTTAGTGTATACCATTTAAACTTTTTAAATTCCTTAGTATTTATTTCTTCTAAACGTTATAAGGTTACTAGCTATTTTACAATTTTTTAAGATTCCTCTAAATATAAGTTGTCTAGTGGCAGATCTGCTTCCATTTTAAGAGGGCTAGCTATATACTCTAAGGCACTCAGCTTACAGTTAATAAACTCTTTAATATCCTTAGTTAGCTCATTAGGTTGTTTACCATTAGGCGGCCATTACAAAAGTCTATTAGCTAGGCTATTCTTCTTCCCTAGTATATGTCTAATATTAAAGTCCTATAGCTAAAGCCATGCTAGCTATCTTGTTATTAAGGCTCTAGGTAAATTAGTGGTGGCATAATTTAGTTATACAACTAAGGTATTTACGTCCGTCTCTACCGTAAAGTAAACGCCATATAAGTATATGCGATACTTCTTTGACGCATATAGCAACGCCCAATATTTAAGCTTTCCTAAGTTATATTTCTGTTCCGCTTAAGACCAAATACCGCTCTTATATTAATATAGGTGACAACAATCTTGCATATCTAGTTATATAAGGCCGTACCCCCATTTATTCTTGCATCTGTTAACAGTAAAAATAATTAGCCCTGCCCCCTTACTATAATCTAGTTAAACTAGTGCGGGCGCGGTAGTGATTATATGCTTTAGAGTCTTTATAGCGGCAATCTACTCTATACCCTATATAAACGGAACGTTTACTTATAGTAGTTAGAAGATTGGCTCTACCTTAATTATAAAGTCTTCTACCTATATTTAGTAATATACAACAACTCCTAGGAAAGCTTGGGCGGATGTAATATCTTTACAGTCTCTTTAGTAAATAATCTTTGCGACTTTTAACTCTTCCGGATACCGTCCTTTTTTATTATAGTGGTAACCAACCACTATAATTTCATCCTTGCAGAAGTAAGACTTTGCACCTAAGATTATATACCTAGCTTGTTTTAAATCTGTAAGCACTCTATTTAGCTATATAATGTATTCTAGAATATATCTGCACATACCTAGAAGACTCTCCTCTCCATTATATACTGTCTGTGGACCTTTTACTATAATATTATTTAAAAACGGCAGGGTATAGTATGGAATGTGTTATTCTAGGATCTTAGTAATCGTCCTTACAAACTAGGCTACTAAATTTATACCTTTTATAGGTACCGTCGTTTGTTATAAAAGTCCTAGATGTTACGGCACTGTTACAGACCCTAGTCAGGGGCTCCTCGCTTAGAGCCTTGGCCCATGTATATAGACGTGTCCTTTCCTCGACCTTCTTCCAGTCCTCGTCTTGGAATTCTCGTTCACTGGCTACCAATAGATTCTGTTCTTTTGACTGAGCCTTCACACTAGAGGTATTATAAAAGCCATTAGGTTCCTGCTTTTAATATTAAGCTCTAATTAGTTATAGCTAGAGAAGAAGTCCACTAGAGATATAACCTTACACCCTATAAACTCCTTAGAAAACTCATTAGCATATAGCGGCAGATTTGCATCCCTAATAGTTACTTAGTTAATATTTATTGCTATATTTATTAGTTGGTACTTCTTATATTCCTTCTTGCTTATAAGAAACCATGGATTCCTATATAGGCTTTCGCAATACTCTAGAGTCCCTTAAGCTAGTTGTTCTTATAATATACTTATTACTTCTCCTCATAGGGCCCTTGGTATAGGAAAGTTTAGTACTTGCTATGCTTTATACGGCATAGTCTTAATCTTTAGTAGTGGAGTTACGTCCCTACTAACGCGGCCCATCTTAGAGAATTTCTATACTAAAGCCTCTTCTTAGTTAAACAACATAGCCTTAAGGATCTCTTGTTCTCTTAGCTAAATGTCTCCTACAATTATACGCTCTAATTATTCTAGCTTTAGTTATGCACTATAGGCCAGCTTGGTGTATTATTGTTTAAGGAAATAGTTATATGGACCAAGAGGCAACCCTTAGATAGACGCCTTTTGTTAACGCAAGGCTACCTCTTACTATTCCATTATACCTCCTATAACTGTTCTATCTAGTACCAATGAATTAACTAGGTAGACTTTATCTGCCTTTCATTTATATATAGTTACTATATTTATAGTATTTTATTAGGCCTTACTCCAGCAGCCTTCCATTTACATTATAAATAAATCCATTATCTTTAACATTTAATATGTAAGGGGCCTAGCCTTTACCTTAAATACTAGCTTCTAATTCTTTCTTAAGTGTTTCTTTAGGGCTTCCCTTAATGTTTTACTGTTAAGCTCTCTTTATCTAATATTTTATTCTTCTTCCTGCTAATGGCTCTGTCTAGCGGATATCTAAAACGGTAAGCGTCCGTGTTAGAGCTGCACCTTTTTTCCCTACTCCTTAATCTCAACGTCCTCCTTATTCTAATGCGCCAGGTTATAAGTAACCCCAGATACAATCCTAGCAGTTACACTGGTTATACATTTCCTAAACTATTATCTATGTTAATACCTTTATCTGGTTTAAAGAATATCGCATCCTTATAGGATATTAAGAACCTTATTTTAACTCTACTATCTTTTAATTAAATAATGCAAGATACCTAACCTATTACGGTTTGTTTTGTTACCAGTCTAGCCCTTACTAACTATAGTTTACTAAGTATCACCTTATATAACATTTCCCCTATAGTAATAAACGTTGTAGATATTAAGACGTCACCTATTACTATAGGGACCGCATGTACCAACCCAATAAACTCAGACTAAGTCCTATTAGCAGACATTAGATGTATATCCTATAGTTATAGGGGCAGGCTTAATATTGGTAAACTATATCATAGAGCCACGCTTTCCTTAATAAGGTTAAGCTCCGCTCCAGAGTTAATTAAGCACTTAGCCTTTCAGTCTCCTATCTACGCTTCTACCTTTAGGTACTGTCTTTAAAACTAGATAAATCCTACTTCTCGTTTAATCTAATCCACCTTAGTAGTCGTTAAGCTGGCTTAATTAACATAGAACGTTAGGTGTGCTAATAATATAGATGCCTTAACGTCCTCCTGCTTCTATTAGTAAGGCTCTATAAGAGGTGGTGGGAGAGGCTTAAAGAATAGCCTTATAACCTCAGGTATGTATATAAGGCAGTTACTAATAGTAACTTTAATAGTTTTTAACAAGATCTTGTCCGCTATTACTATTAGACTTAGAATATTTCCCTTTAGTATATCCATTATCCTAACTAGCTTTAGTTGTAGTGCTTTGGCTATTATCGTTGCATCCACTATCTGCTCTATCTGTCTTGGCTGTTTGGTATAGTCCATTTTATTAATCTTATTATTGTTTGACGGTGGTTAAGGAGCCTACTGTTAGGACTATAAGGCGATTTAGATATGCCCTCCTAGTTATATATTTTAAACTACTACTGGTTGCTAACCAGATAGTTTTGGAGGCGGCTTTATTACTCTTACTTCCCCTTACGGTCTCCTAAGATTATATAACCGTGGCGTAGGCTATAACTGGGTTGCAGCTCCTACTAAATTAATATATATTAACTCTACTTGGTATATATCCTCCTAGGACTTACTAAGTTCCTCCTTACTTTTAGCGTCGCTTCTATCTATAAACTTTACCAAAGCTGCCTTTAGTTAGACACCTGTCCCTAGAGCGTTAGAATTAATATTCACATTCTACCTTAGCCAGTCTTTAAGGAACTAAATCTAATTATTACTTAATAAATACGGAATTATATTTCCTAGACGCTTACATGTTCTAGAGTAGATTTAGTTGTTCTTATTTATATACACAAAACCACAATAAACCAATTCCTGGAGCTATAGACATTAATTAATAAAATAGTAGAAACCCCTATATCCATAACACGTCTAAGCCTATATTAGGTATGCGCTAAAGTTTCCTAAACCTCTATACCTTCCTAGACCGGCTTATATTGTTCTTATAGCACTCCCTTATAGGGCGGCTATGGTCTGTTATTCAGCGCTAGTCTTAGGCCCATTTGTTCTTAATGCACTAACGTCCTATTTAGGAGCTATATATACCGTATTAGATCTTAGCAAATCCTGTCTAGAAATGGCATTAAAGATATAACGCCTGCTAATTTAACCATCCTAAGATTAAGCTTCCAGAGCTAATTAGTAAGTTTCTCCAGTTTAGGATCTGCTTCCTAAGTTGTTTAACAGGTGCTTGTCAACTTACTTAGCTAGGAAACTATAGGTGGTTAAAGAGTAGTATCTCTTTGGTTAGTTATAGCTGGTTACTAATTACAGAATTGTCTAACTAGCTGACGAAGGCCTTACTCCTTAGGATTTATTATTAATAACTAATCTGCGCCCTTATGCGAATTAAGCTTGTCTTCTATAGCTCTCTTTATTAGATAGAAGTTAAAGGATTCTTATGTATCTGGGTTGGCCCCTATTTTAGTTATGGTATGCCTTTAATACTTAAATTGGAGTCCCCTTGTGAACTAGTACCCTCGTTTATAGTTTTCTAAATTACCAGCCTTAGTAACCTTTTGGGAGATTAGCGTGAACTGCCTATAGTATTTACGTATACTGCTAGGTGAATTATTCCTATACTGCAGCATATAAGCTTCTAAGAACTCTACCGTTTTAACTTGTTAAAAGTAGTTACGTCCTCTATAGTCTATCTTAAGCTTCTTTATAAGTTCTATCTAATGCAACCTTACTAAAAGGTAGCGCCACACTTCGAAACATACGCATACCCATCTTACTATTAAAAACAATCGATTTTCCAACTTTTAAGACCTAATTCCTACTACCTAGCGAGCTAGAGGTGGATTTGTTTATCGTTTTACCCCCTTTCCCCTAACAGAAAATTCTTCTTAGGGGTGGTCCTAGCTTATAAGCGAGGCACGGACAGGAACACCAAACCCAAATACCAAAACTACGAAATATAGAGGCTAGATTTTCTACTACCTTTTAGCCTAATCTCCCCAGAAATCTTCTAGTAGGATTAGTAAGGAGAAAGGGTATAAGGATAGTAAAAACTAGGAAACCCCCCTATAAAATGCCGAAGCCCAGCAGGCCTAAAAAAAAACTACCTCCTTTAGAAATAGGTGATCATCAGTCTAATATATTTACCTTTTCCCTCCCCTCTTCTTCTTCTTCTGGCCTATTTAAGGCAGGAGAAAAAAGAAGACATCCTTAGTCTTCTCCTGAAAATGAAAACCAAAACCAAAACCTGCAAAAAAGGCAATAAAACTAAATACTACTTCGGATAGTATACCTAGCATACCTTTCCCTCCCCTTTCTCCAAAACAACACCTATAAAAGGCCTTAGAAAGCCTAACTTAGGCCTATAAAGGGCTAGAAGAAGAAGGAAAAGAAGAAAAAGAACAAGTTAAAAAGCTAGAGGACTATATACGGAGTATCCTAGTAGGAGAAACCCCCTTTATATAAGGAAAAGAAAAAGCAAAAGATGTCCTAAGAGGACTAGTAGAAGAAGTAAGAGCCCTCTGTAAGGAGGTAGCTCCTACTAAGAAAACTTACGCAGAGAGGCTAAAGAAGGACCTTCCTTCTTCGTCCTCCTTACCCTCCTTATTATTACCACTACTACCTTCTACCCCTTCTCCTTCTAGTAGGAGTTTTACTTCTACTAGAAGTAAGAAAAAGCAGCTACAAGAAAGGAAGCTAGTCCTAATTACAGACGAAAAGGACTAACCTTTAGATACCTTCTCTATACGGAACAAAGTCAACTAACTATTTGTATTAAAACTGCAAGTAGAAAAGCCAGTACTAGCTTCTATAGCTAGAACTAAAGGAAAATAAAATATTCTCCTTATAACTATAGAAGAGTATAATGCAGATTTCCTAGTTAAGTATAAGGATATCTGGCATAACTGCTTTACTTTCCAAAGAGAACAAAAACTAGAACCTTAGGTTCAAGTTATAGCCTATAGGGTTCCTACCCTACCTTTTCTAGAAGAGGGAGGCTCTAAGCTTTTAAAAGAAGAAATTAAGACCTTTAATCCTATAAGGATATAAGGACTACCTAGATGGATCTTATCTAGTGTAAAAAGACACAATCCACAAACCAGGTATAGCTCTATAGTTTTTACTATAGAGAACAAAGAAAAAAGACAGGAAATCCTTAAGCAAAAAGAGATTTTAATTGCAGGTACAGCTACTAAGGTAGTAAGATACCTAGAAGTCTCTCCTACTACGTAGTGTACCAGCTGTTAAAAATTTGGCCATATAGGAGACAGATGCTCTACTAGAGCCTGCAGATATTATACAGCTGCACATCTATTAAAAGACCACTCCTGTTCTACCTGTATAATAACAGGCAAGCCCTGTCAGCATACTACTCCTCTTTGCATTAATTGTAAAGAAAATCACTTTGCTAATAGCAAAGACTGCGAGACTCTTAAAGCAGCTAAACTAGTACGCAGTACTAGCTTAGAAAGTTCTAT
>Ga0307507_10009526_pt1 | contig 12886 bp, 12 predicted proteins | sample 7_EM_MG_FD_207223 | JGI IMG/M metagenome (GOLD analysis project Ga0307507, IMG submission 207223) | Populus trichocarpa ectomycorrhiza microbial communities from riparian zone in the Pacific Northwest, United States - 7_EM | ecosystem: Host-associated > Plants > Roots > Unclassified | place... | reverse complement strand
CACCCATACCCAATTGTTTCATCTTTCATAATGATTTCAACTATCATGGGTGTAGCTAATCTTGGTAATTATCTCACAAACAAACAAAGAAAGGAAAAGGAGAGAGAAAGGGAATTAGATTGCTTCCATGATGAGAAGAATCACATACCAAAAAAACCTTTTTCAATACTAGATTGTGCCCATAATAATCCCTCTTCCGGACCAACTTTTTCTTCAATGCGTTTCTACACAAAAATTAAGACATGGCATAGTTGATATATGTGTGAAAGAAACTAAAAATAACGTGGATAAACCATTGAAACTAATACATGTACCACCAAAGCCAACATATGAAGAGGTTGTATGCTAGAGCAGACGATACTGGCAACCTGTGACATGTTACCGTGATTAGCATGGTTACACAAGAAAAATTAGTTAATAAATACTGGCATGTCCATGTAGTCTGATTCACGTTCAGTACTCAAAAGGAAATGAAACCATCTAGATAATAGCTAACAAAATCAAGATTAGCTTGTTCTGTTTGCTCCAGCTGTAAAGACCTATCGATTGATGAAGGTTAGAAGCAAGGGATCATTGAATCCATTCCAAGTTCAAGACTGTTGCTCTTATAAAACACATTACATAAGAAGATTCTTAATACAATGTTTTCCAGACACTTCACGTTTGAAAAAATAAGCGATGACAACAATCTTACTTGGAGATTTAGAGCTTTTCGCCGAGGATCATCTGGCAGCAACGCTCTCTGAGGATACTTTTCTTCCAAATACTACCCATTTACAACAGAAAATTATGAATAGACACAAAAATAAATATGGCATAAAAGAAAATTCATCGAAGATCTCCCAAAAGTTAACTTAAATTTATCATGATTTATGAATTGACACAGCCCAACATTAAATGGAGGTCATTATTCACTAACTCACTCACTCCAAATCATGGATTTATGTCTGTAGATCCTTGTCTAATTTTCATAAAATGCAACCGCAACGAGAGTGTTACAGTATGCATAAAATCCTTTCTGAGCAAAGAACACTGACCAGCAAGATTGCTAAGGAGTCCGAGACTACCACATCACCATCAACCAAGACTGGAACATAACGGAGAGGATTCAATTGTTCAAACTCTGCAACAGAAATAACACTCATCGATCCTCACTACCTGGACCTTGTACCAGTACGAATCTAAAATCATATTCTAGGTAAGCTAAGTATATGAAATCTTCCAACCTCACCTGTACGAAACTGCTCTCCTTTTGCAAGGTTGACTGCTTTATACTCATAATCAAGTCCTGAACAGTTCCATTTTTCAGAAATGATTAACAAAAGTCGATCAATATAAATGTAGAAAATGATACCTTTAAGGTTTAAAGCAAAGCGGACCCGCCATGAACAGGAGCTGTGCGAGAAATTATACAGGACGAGCTTTGGTGATGAATTCATTGTGTCTCTCTGGTAAGTCAAACAGACTTTTAAGAAAAGATTTTATAGAAAAGTGTAAGCATTAGACAAAGAAAGGTTAATTACCAGACAAAAGGTACTGTTGTTGAGCTGTTCCGTTAAAAAAAAAAAAAAAGTACTGTTCAGAATGGTGAGAATTTTTTTATTGGAAGCAGAGAATCCTTTGCTTTCACAGTTGAAGAAAAGTCAATTGCCAGACAAAAGTCAGTTGGTTGTGCCACGTCATCATGGGATATGGTGTTAGCTTCAGTCACCACATTGTTGTGTCGTGTTGTGATGGATATTTTCAAATTGTGTTTCTGATTTGTTTTCCTTGTAATTTAAGGGTTTTTTTTTTCATTGCAGTATATTCATGTTTTTCTAAATTTTTATTTTTTATTTTTAAAATAATATTTTTTTATTATTTTAATATGTTAATATTAAAAATAATTTTTTAAAAATAAAAAAATATATCTTCATAAAAATAATTTTTAACACGTTTACAGAGACACTAATATCAGAACAAGAGATAAATAAGCATGAAAAATCACTTTGTGAGTGCTTTTTTTTATTATAATTTTTTAAAAGTATTTTTAAAATTATTTTTAATCTTAAAAATATTAAATTAATTTTTTTAAATGTTTTAATATGTTAATGTTAAAAAAAAAAAAAACCAAAATAAACATGAACTCATTTTTAAACAAGTGAGTTCTATGTGAGAATCTCAATAATAGGCGGTCTTTTCGAGTGGTAAATTCATTTTTTTCCCAATAAATTAGCATTTCTTTATTTGTTGTATTATTCTTCTTTAATTATTGTCAATTTAAAACTCCCATGCAAAATAATCTAGTAATTTTTCAGTTTTGAAATCAACCACTGGAGCTACCATAATCAGTTTTAGTAGGAACTGGAAATGGGAGCATAAAGGGTATGCGTCTTATCTCACTCAGTTTTAGTAGGAACTCTGTATAGCTTGCAAATTACAAGAATATTTCGAGTATTAGAATCCTAAGTTGCCATCAACATAACAAAATGTTATGATTAATTTCTAAACAAGGCTTCCCATAGTCAAGCCAGCTTCTAAAATGGAAGTTTTAGAGGAAATTCGTACATCAATCCCCCTGTATTTTAAGATTTAGATGACCCTATACACGCATATGATTCTAGTCAGATACCTGGAATCAGCAAAATACAACATGACCACAAGGAATCAAACTTTACATTATGTCTCGTTCTCACTCAAATTTCAGCTCTTTTTTAACCAGAAAGTTTCTAGCTTCATCATCTGTAACCTCACTGCTTAGAGAAACAAAATATAGAAACAAGAGATTATTACGAGTTCTTAACAATCGTAAATAAATAATAGATGAAATTAGAAAGAAACCTGTCTATGGCTTCTGACTTTGAAATCAAAGTGAGTCCTTTGGGTATGAGGGATTCACAGAAATTGCGAAACTTTTTCTCTTGGCGGACATTGAAAAGATGGTGAAGGAAATCATTGAACTGTTTAGGTTCCTGCAAGGAAGTTTCAAAATTAACCAGCTATTGTTAATTTAGCCTGATAGTCCAAATGATTAACTTAGCCTAGGACGGGTAAATCACCACAACACCCCGGCAGTTGCCTGTGCTAAGTCAAGTAAAATGTAGGTAGATATGAAAATATAGTACTTCTTCATCCAACAAAGTGCTCGAAGTCGATACTTCACATAACTATCGAGCAAACAGAAAAACCAGTAGTTGATATCACAGGCTGTCAAAATGATTGGATCAATGTTTTTGTTTTCCTAATGCAAGTTCTACAGAAATTTAGACTACATGACAAGCTTTTATCTCAAGAAGGTAAAACCAAATCACAAGACAGGGATGGTTGCTCGGAAGCAGCATATCAATAACCCCTAAAATAGTTTCCAAAATCACTTGATTATACTAAAGAGGCAAATACATTTGGAACCTCAAATGATGCACGGTAAAGTAAATAAACATCGAATATGAAATATAATGGGCTGGGTCAAAGCAGCACCAGAGTTGCAGCCATAGAGAAATTCTATAAGGATTAGTGATTAACACTAATCATAGACATAAATCATAAAAATCATAGTTATACCAATTTGGAAACTAAAACATCTAGAAGATATAAAAGACCTACTTGCTCAAGGATGCAACCTTTGCGAAGGGCAAGTAGACATTCCAATGCTTTACCATGATTATCCCCATCATAGGAATTCTCAACCAGGCTATATATTTTATTTTTCATATCCTGAATTGCTTTACTAACCCAATCTGGACTATCTCTGCATGACATCATCGCTTCAAAATCTTGAACTGGACTTGAATCCCCAATTTTTTCAACCTTAACAGGCTTGACAACTAGAGCATTGGTTGTATCTTGATGATCCTCATCAGAACCAGAGGGTTTTTTCTCCAATAACCGCTTGCTTGATTTCTTTAGCTGCAATCAAGATCAACTTAATCAATGACCACGATTAGCTTGGCAACATTATGACACTATTCTTGTAATGGAAGTTCTCAGAAATACCCACCCTTGGATTCTCCTTGAGTTCAAAGCTCTTATAAAATGCATCCATTACATTTTTCTTTTCAGAAAGAAGATCTGGATCAGCTTCAGTTATTGTTTTGAGAGTTTCATCCAGTGGAGGCACAGCTGCATCTGGATGCTTTGACTTTAATTCAAGATGACGATAAAACCGCTGAGAAACAGAACAATGCCATCAGTTTCAGTCAGAAAGTTACCACCACCTGCGCAGGAGAGCAGGGAATGGCAATTGACAGTAATTCAACGTACAGGCACCGGGTGTCTTATTTAACAAAGCCAAACAAATCATGAAGGTGCTCATATAAAATGAAAATTGCAGAAACACACATGAGAAATCACATGATAGGTCATGGTTCAAATGCTCTATTTTTTCATTTTAGCTCTCATATAATAAGCACCTTGAGGATTTACTCGAAAAAATTAACATTTGCTTAACATAACTACATCAAGCTGGTGTACACAAAATATATGCAGCCTAATACCTCCAGAACAGGATTTGGTGTGAAATCAGGCAGTAGAGCTTCCTGTTTGGTAGATGGTGCAAGGTCAAGCATCTTTACAAGGTTATCTGCGGCCTCTTGCTGCTGCTCATTCGGCTGCCATGAAGCTGGAAAACTGCTGAAAGATGGAAATTGAAATTCCCGGACATCCTCGGCAAAAGGAAGTACATTGAAGTAAAATGAATCAGGCTGCCCAGCAAACCAGAAAGCAATTCACTATGGTAACTAAACTAAAAACAACAAACAAAAGCAAGGTGCAGAGTTAAACAATGTGATGCTGAGGCACCAAAACATGTACTAAAACCTACAGTGCTGTCTTTCTCAGATATGTTGGGTGTCAGAACCCCCACAACAACACTCCCTTGTCCTTGTCTCCAGACACATCGCAAAATTGCAACCTTATTCATTTCCTTCATTGCTCTAGCTAAAGCAGAAACTGCAAGAGCAGCCCTTGCATTGCCTGGTTCAGGAATAAAGACGTTGACATCTTTCATGTAGTAGTGCCTTTTGATTACATGTATGTCAGGACAAAAGAAAAATATTAGACAATTTTTATCTTAACCCACCAAACTATACAAAGCAGTGATTCTTTACCGCATTATGTTTGAAGCATCAGTAAATCCTAGAAGCTTCACGCTTTTTTCTGGTTTGAATTTGACAGCATCCCACTCAGCAGATGATATTGGAACAACTTGTGGTCCATATCTGTAACCCTTAATTCTTTGTTCTGGAGGAACAACCTTATTAGGATCTTCCACACTTTTGTACTCATAATCTACTTTGACTTCATGCGTCGCAAATCTATCAGTTGGAGGCGCTTTATCAGAATATTTCTTCAGAGTGGGAAATTTCTCCTCTGAGGTTTTTTTGTAGACCCACACCTACTCACAGATAATATGAACATAATAAACCTCCAAGTCTATATTCTAAAAATGCAGCTTGCAATACGAGTATACACTAGAATTGAACATAAAAAAAATAACTTCCCAAACATAGATCATGAGAAAGTTAAGTTGACAGAAACTGAATCAGATTAGGATTCAAACCACAGACAACAAGAGCGAGCTAATGCCACATAGCCACTTAAATGGCATGATTTCTTTCATGTCCAATTTAGAGTAAGATTTTGACTCGACAAAAACCATACAGAATTGTCATGCAGCACAAAAGATAGCCATTGCCAGTAAAAGCAAAAGCCTGTGTAGCCACCTCTTTCACTCAAAAAAGGATTCTTACAGAGGTTAGTGGACTGCACCATGGGCCTCAAATGCCATGGATTCCAGGCATATTGGTGTTGAACACCGGGTGTAGCATGTGTCAGTGGTTTGTGGCAGGACAACGCAAAAAAAGCATCAGCCCAGTGTTTTATGAGTACTTCAATCAAATTCAAGCCTGTGGAGGTTTCAATGAGTTTGATCAATGTAGACACAAGGGAAAGACTCTGCCTCCAACTAGTAATTGTTTTTACAGAACTCACTTGGCTGCTAAATACGTATAACCCTGATGAGGACAGAAACTACTATGTTAGCCTAAATGGGGTTGATACCTCTTGGTTTGGGTTAATTGCCTAGTTAATGCTGCTAGAGACACTGGCAATCATCCAGCTTCCCTTCCATGCTTCACTAACACCATAAAAGTGTTACTGAGCCAGACTCTTCATAGCTAATATCAGCCATTTAAGATGACAAGTTATTGTCTACTATGGTAAAGCTGTGCTGCATCCAACAATCAACACACACCATAAACATAAATCAGAAACCTTGGACCTCTCATATGCTCCCACGGAGCAGAGAGGTTTAGATGACCCGGTTCAGTTGTAGACTTGATTAGTGAATCTCGCAAAAATTTACTGAGAGGTGTAATAAGGGAACATTCACATCAGCTCAATCTAATGCATCAAACATATTTAAAATGAAAAATGAACAAACAAAGAGAATATATTATAACATCCAAAAATATCTTTAATGATAAATCAAAGGCTTCACCTTAATCTTCATCTTGGACCCAAGTTCAAGATCACCTCTGAATATTGTTACTGGAGATATATTTCGAGTTTTAACTGCACCTAACAATGCAGTTGGACTCTCAACATACACTGCCCTGGCAGATGTTTTCTCTGAAAAAAGATTCAGCAGTCGATCATTTTCAGCCATTATTCTCTGGTCTCCACCCCCGCATAATCTTCCCCTCACAATAACACTTTCCATTTTCATTCCATGTGCACTCATTTGAGCCGCGATAGTGTTCACTTGATCTTCCTTGGTCCCTTCACATGAATCTTTAATAGGGCACAGTGCATTTGTAATAAGACACAGACGCTTTTTTCCTTTGTTTGTTGCTTGATACTTCTTTATCAGCATATCCATTCCAACAACAATAGCATCAAGATCTATCTAAGTTAAGTACTAAATTATTAAGCACTGATAAGATTAACAAAGAGAAAAAAATGTAGCACCATACCATATTATTGGGACTAAACAAAACGAATCAAGGCAGTCCTCTAATACAGATGCATGCACGTGTCATATGAGAACTGCACGCTCAAAAGACTTATTTTAAATATTTGTCCAGAGTTATCAAAGCTCGCTTCATCCTCTATCTGAAAAGAAATTCCCTTGGAAGAGTTGAGAAAATAAAGAAAGTGACCCCTTCTATTGAGCTCAAAAGGCAATGCCAGGTAACAGAAGGTGAACACTAATAACAAAAATGCAGCAATACACCTACACAGAGCATAAACTTCCAAAACGCAAGGCCAGGAAACAGAAGGTAAGCACTAATAACAATAATGCAGTAATACACCTGCACAGAGCATAAACTTCCAGAACAAGTAATATAGAAAAATCCAGTGGATACAATCTCCATCGAAGTTTCCTCGAGGGAGCTCTTGAAATGCATCAACAAGATCTCCATCAACAACTTTGATATTTCGTAAGACGACAACATGCTCGTACCCACCTACTTCTTTCGTCAGCTCATTGTCAGTCTCTAAGAATTTAAGAAGAGCAAAATTAAAAACCAGCATAAGCAGGAAATCGGTAAACCGAACCCTAACAATACAAAAAATCAAGCAGAAATCAGCAATCAACAAAGTATACGAAATTAATATACCTCGAGTCCCGAAAACAACAACTCCAACCTCATCGAATTTTCCATAAATCAACTGCGCATAAAAAACAGAGGAGAAATTATAAATAAGAAACAACAAAAGGACCATAACATACCAAAACTGGCAAAAATCTGTGATACCTTTTTCTGAATAAGCATGGAGCAAACTTTTTTAATTTCAGGAAGAACACTGTACATTGTTGGACCGACATCGAGTAACAGCACCAATCCTTCCTGTTTCCATAACCAATAAATAAATTAACTCACTGTAATCTAAAACCCTGGCAAGGGAGGGGGGAAAGGTAAGTATCGATCAAGACTAGCGAGTAATGAGATGATTTACCTTGTTTCGAGCCATTAGAGAGTGGGAGAGAGCAAAAGCTTGCTGTAGAAGCTGAAAATGGAAGAGAAAGGAGTGAACCTTTTTTTTAAAAAAAAAAAAATGGCTTGACGGTACTAGAGTTTGCTGTTTTTTTGCCTGCTTATTCCCGCCTCGGGTTGCCAGGAGGCAGGGACTGTGGGCCTGTGGCTGTGGATTTCTTTTGCAGGCGGAAGAGAGAGGTTGGGTTTAGAAGCCCAAAATGATTTTAAGCCCTAATCTGGTTAGCCCATTATTTTGCCAAAAAAAATCTAATTAGCCCATTAAACAAAATATGGCAACATCGAACCAGGGATGACAACTTCAATCAAACTCAATAAATCCCAATACCAAAATAAAAACAAAATATTTAAATCTTATCATGGCTAGTCTGGGTTACAGTAAAACTCAAAGTCAAGAAATCAGATTTAGATTAGGTATTGATGTCAAGTCATCAAACTCGAACTCGAACTTTTTAGTTGTTGTCCAGCGTAAACAACAGCAGCTACCATATTCACATTAGATTTTCTGGCTCAATTACTATTCTACCTCAATTTATTCCTTTTAATGCCTTGTTTGTTTTTAAAAATTTATTTTTGAAAATTATTTTTTTCATTTTCCCATATATGGTAAACATAAGAAAAGTGGGTCAAGAAAACTAAATTCCAGTCAATAATAAAAAATACGTTTATACAAGGAAAGTGTTTTCCTTTTTTTATTCTAAGTTCTTTGTGAACAAAATACTTTGTTGACAAAACACTTTCCTTTCCTGTCGCGGTACAATCATACGAATTGATTGATTGTTGCTTTGAGTTTTTTTTTAATTTGGTAACATGGTGAAAGTATTTTTTTAATTAAAATAATATTTTTTTAGATTTAATACATAAAAATTATAAAAATATTAATTTAATATTTTTAAGATAAAAAATACTTTAAAAAATAATTTATGAAATTATAATTATTTTTATTTTTATTTCATCATCTTTCAATAACATAACCAAACACTGGAAAGCGTTTTCCAACTTACTTTCCATGACATTACCAAACATAAAAAAATAATTTATTTTTCCGGAATTCACTTTCCAAAGAAATCACTTTTCAAAAGGAAATTACTTTCCTACAAACAAACAGAGCCTAAAATTTGATTTAATTTCCAGACCTCCTTAAACTCTGATTAACCTCAAATTTTAAATTCAGTCCTGTAAAACAGTAAGAGTTATAAACCATAACTACTATATATAACCTTTCAATACCATACATTACTTCCCACATGCAAATATATATTTATAATTTGTTTACGAATCGATTTTTTGTTCTTCATATAGACTGAGATAATACAGGTGAATAACAGATAAATTTATAATCCTAAAAGATAAATTAACTTTGCGGTTCATTTTCTTTATTCATGCTGGTGAAATAATCACCAACGATACCGAAGCATCCACGTGAACATAACTTATTCATCTGAGTACAAATTAACCATGCATGAACAAGACCCTGTTTCTCATGGCAAGAAATGATCTTTCACTGTATCTTCGTTTTTGGGGTTGGAAGATGTTGAGTTTCGGTTTCAGCCAGGCAATAACGTGATTGTGGAGCATCTGGCTTGGGAAACTTTGATTGTGATTTCTGTTTTTTTCTCTGTTTTAAAAATATTTTTGAAATAAATTATTTTTTTATATATATTAATATTTGTTTATATTGATATCAAAAATAATTTTTTAAAAATAAAAAAATATTATTTTGATAAATTTTCAAGTAAAAAATACTTTAAAAAACAACCGCTACCACATTCTCAAATACCTCGTAATAAAGAGAATCTAGGTGAGCTTTTCTAACAATATATAAAATACGGGGTCCTTTCCTTTGAAAATATTCCCACTCACATAGCAATATAGTAAAGCACATTCAATGACATTGTCACCCACTGCAGGCATAGAGGGCAGGTTAATTGACCAAATAAAAGTAACAATAAGCACTTCAAAAGGCATACTAGTAAAAAGGAGCGAAGAACACACACTACACCTGTGCTAGGTAAAATGGTGAAGCAGGATCGAATATCTATCTCCAAAGACCCATTTTAAACATCAATGACCAAATACGACGAGTACAATTTATAAAATCCATACCCAATACAGATTGATGAGAATAACAAACTTGGCTTAAATTCAGCTGCATTGGTCTGAGATGCAAGAAAGCTTTCAACATTGCAAAATATCCATTAACTAGGATATGCAATTGTTCAAGCTGGTGACTAATTTAGAAGTTACATTGCAATGGGAGAGATCATAACGAAACAACCATATGGTAAATGACGACCACAAGGGTTTGATGTACTTCCAACTTCAACTTCTAGCAAGTCCAGCACCATGATTTTAATGGATCAATCTTTTCTGAGTTCCGCGTATTCACGACGAATACCATCAGCATTTACGATGACAATTTCAAGTTTGTCTCCCTGCAAAACAAACATGATATGTTAAAGGGTATGGTAAATGAACTAATATGTGCTTGTATGGATAAACCTAATAGCAGCCTGCCCCATCTTTTCCTTGTGTAGAAGTAATAATTCAGAGAGATGGGGAGATAATCTTTCCCTGAGATACTGGATATAGTTTAAAGGGAAAGAGAGAAGGAAGAACTAATTTAAAGGGCAAAAGCTGAACAGGAAACAGAAATATACAGTGTATATATCCCTCTCAGTTGCAGATGCAAAAACATCTTTGACCACATCAATCGCTTCTGCCTCAGTAAGTGGAGTTACAGCATCCTGCAGAATCACAAGTTTTTTGCATAACCAGATAAAAGATGAAACACCCCAGAACAAATGGATAAAGAAACAATGTTAGACAGGAGGACATACCAGAGCAGGTAATAAAAGCGGGCTGGGGGACTTCAATTGGTTATCCAGCACAGGCATGATGAGTTTAGCACCAGAACCTTGGGCACTATACCCAACCTTCTCATAGGAACCAACAGCATCATAAGTGTAAACACAGCCCTTTCCTACAGTTTAAAATAAGAACAAGTCATTAACACCAATCAAAATCTTAGAGCTGCAATATTGACTTGTATGGCTAACCTTCCTCGTCAAAGCCAACCAAAACATTGAAGGTATAATAAGGGAAGAAACGTTTGTAGTAGAGAGTGTTGGAGAGCAGTCGAGCCATGGCAGGGCAGCTCATCTGCTTGTTGTGTTGATGTTGATAGATCTGTTAAACGATTAAGAATTTTTTTATAGCTTCAGTGCCAACAAGAAACCAATTTCTTTTCCAACACAGCAAACGGATTAAACCACAAAAATCACAGATATTAAGGAAGACACACTTCTAGATAGTTCTTTGTTGAGAGTTTCAGCAGTACAAAATACCAACATTCTTCTAAATAGATATATTGTAGACAAATTACATTGCTCTCAATATCTCTCAAACAAGAACCTCTCCAACTCCTTCCACATGGCAATCTTTACAATTTTCAATGTGGATTCTAATCCTGAAAAGATATGGGACCAAACCATCCTCCACACTCTCCAGAACAAGCACTGAAAAATAACTAGCACTGTGGTAAAACTTACGAGTTTTCCTTAAAAAGAAAATTCTCAAGATGTAGCAAGACTTCACAAGAATAAAATCGAGTTGATTAAATAGAATTGACAAGTAATGTATCATTTTAGTTTTCATGAAACCTCACCAGGTGCTTGGCACCCAACACCTTTTGTAGGGCTTTGACATCAGCTTGAAACCCTGAAGAGGCCATCAAACATTTGTCTGCTCTGAGAGCAACAAAGCAAACAAGTTAATGTTATGGAGAGGGAAAAAAACAAGGAAAGAAACCTTCATTAACAAGATGAGTAATGGATGCTAGTACTTGCAGATTATTGTAAAAATTGATTCAATAACAAATCAAGCTATCCAGTGAGCACTAAATTCCACTCTTTCACTTTCCCAAATGTGTACGCAGGCAATGGCGATTGAGTGTGCAAATACAAGTTCAAAGACAGATATCACTAATTTCATGTTTCTCCGATTTACATCATGTAATAAACTATTCAAATGAAGTCCCCAATGAATCAAATTCCATATTTGAACTGTTCTTGCATTCATTTGATCCAAAGATGAAAAGAAGCTCGATTCTTACACGTGCCCTTGTGAGAGAGGGAATGTATGTAAAATCAATTCATCCTTCTTTGAAAAAGGCACAAACTCTTTTTCAAAAGTTAGATCAAATTCACATAGAGTAGTCTAGATCAGCGTCCAATTTTACAATAGGGTTGTTCACATTAGATAAAAGTAAAAACCCAGTTATAAAAAGCCACAATTATCAATCAATTTCACTGAATACAGTCTAAATTCCCAATTGAAGAACAAAAAACAAAAATACCCAGCATAAATAAAAAAGCGAATAGCAAAAAAAGAGATTAAGAAGACATACAGTTTACAGATTTTGGAGTAATCGCGAGTGAGGATATTGTATCCGGTAGACATTCGAGTATCAGCAGCGACAACACAGTAATCAGCTCCAGCAATCGCAACACAAGTCCTTCAAAAACAAAACAAAAAACAATCAAAATAAATAAAATAAACACACGTCACTCACTGAGAGAGGGAGGGAGAGGGTTACCCTCCATTAAAATCGTAGGGTTCAAATCTTGCTTGTTGCTTAGTCATGGTGTGACAGAGACAGAGGGAGGTATTAGGGCTTGTAGAGGATTAAAGTCTTCAAAGGTGAGAGAGAGCTGAAAAGATTTGGGTTTTATTTGTTTTAGCTCCCTTGTTGGTTCTGTCTTGCAGCGTACTTCAAATGTTTTTACTGTCACCACTTTAACCTTTGGTTTCAACTTTCAATCCGACCCGGAATTTGACTCCACTCAATACCCACGTTACAAGTTTTTTTTTTTTAAGTTTAACATGGGTGTCCGAGCCAGCTTGCGCGC
>Ga0307507_10009525_pt1 | contig 12889 bp, 15 predicted proteins | sample 7_EM_MG_FD_207223 | JGI IMG/M metagenome (GOLD analysis project Ga0307507, IMG submission 207223) | Populus trichocarpa ectomycorrhiza microbial communities from riparian zone in the Pacific Northwest, United States - 7_EM | ecosystem: Host-associated > Plants > Roots > Unclassified | place... | reverse complement strand
TAATGTAGTTGACAACTCCGAGAAATTCCTGTAATTGTTTCTTGTTCTTTGGAGTAGTCCATGCTTCAATTCTCGCGATCTTCTCAGGTGATGCTCTCAACCCCTGATCGTCAATGATATGTCCTAATACATCCATGCTTGCAGCAAAGAATTCCGACTTCTTTCTGCTAGCGTAAAACTGAGCTTGTTTTAGTTTATCGCATACCATTGCGATGTGTTTCAGGTGGTCTTGTTCTGTATCGGAATATATGAGAATATCGTCAATATAAACCCACATGAATTGTCCTAGGTAGTCGGCGAATAAATCAGACATTATTCGCATGAATGTTCCTGGTGCGTTCATGTCTCCTTGAAGCATCACTTTGCTAACGAAACATCCAAACGGTGATTTGAAACCGTTCTTATCGACATCCTTGGGCTCCACCCTGGTCTGAAAGTAGGCATCACTGAGGTCAATCTTGCTTCGGTATCTCGCTCTTCCTAGCGAGTTCAGGATCATTCTTTGGTTTAGAATCATTCCATCGCCTTTGATGGTTATCTCATTCCTTGCTGTGAGATCGACCACTGGTCTCATTCTGATTTTATCTTTCTTTTCTTGAGTGAAGATGGGTGCTGCTCCTTGGACTTCTTTCTGTTCAATAATCCCTTCTTCGACCTTCTCGTTTATCCATAAACTCATGTCCTTCGCCCATCCTTCTGGAATTTACTAGGTTGGTAAGTTCCTTAGCTCCTTTTCTGGTATTCGACGGATTTCGTGGTTTATCTTTCTAAGTGGTGGCAGTCCTTCTGGTATGGCTTCTGGTAACACCTCTGGGTGTTGGCTCATTACATCTTCTGTGGTGACGACCACTGCCCTAATATGTCCACTGGTTGGTGTGCATTTGATCCTTATCCCAAATTTGGGGAAGTCAATAGCTAACCTGCCGCATTCGATTATGGCTCCTTGTTGTTTTAGGAATGGCATTCCTATAAGGGCGTCGTATTTCGCCAGGTTTCCAACTAGCATTAAGTTTCCTTTTGTATGCAGTTTTCCTACTCCCAGGTCCACAGTACACTCTTTGTTGCTCTCAGAGCGTGATCCCTTCATGGCCATAAGTATTTTGGTTGGTTCCTTCATTTCTATGCATGCTATACCGTGGGTAGTGACAAAGGCGGCACTAATAAGGCTTGCTCCTATCGTTCCTGTATCAAATAGGACTTTTGCTCTCTTTCCATTAATGAACATAGTATCCTCAAGCGCATGGAGTGCCTTGATTGTGGGAGGGCGAGTGGTTTTTGTAGTCACATAGCTCTCAAGTTCCAGGGTATTGATGTATACCTCATCATATTCGCTGAGTTCTGTGGCTAGATTCGATGAAGCTTCCTTCTTGACCTTCGCCTTTCCTTTGTCCTTCTTGCTTGGGCAATCCTTTGCCATATGTCCCTCACCACCACAAGTAAAACAGGCTCCTTTCTTTCCTTGCTCCTTCTTCTTGGTGGAGTTGCCATCGTTATTGAACTTTTTCTTAGGTTTGTATTCTGTCTTCTTGTTGGTGAGTTCCTTAGGTTGTTTATCATACAGTTCCTTGCCATACCCTCCTGTACTTCGATGGATAGAGTCTAGTCTTTCTGCCATAGCAATAACAGTGTTGATATTATTGTCTCCAGTGTACTGAGTTTCCACGTCTTGCCGGAGTCGTGGGTGCATACTGGTAAAGAATTCTTGTATGAAAGCGTAGTCACTAATAGTGTCTTCTGGTAGCCATGATCTATGCATGAGTAGATCTCTAGCTATGATAGATATGTTCTGGACTTGTCCATTCCATGATTGCCTGATGCTGTGGAACTTCTGATATGTATCGTCCTTATGCTTGGATGATTGGAATGGTTCTCTGAGATAGGTTACTAGTAGGTCTCTTGTGAGCTTTTCTCCAAATAGCTCTGCCGCTTGGAATACCGCTTCTTGGGCTCGTCCTTCCGTATAGAGAATCCAGTAGTTTCCTGATCCTGCAGCATTCTGGGATACATTGTGCAATTGTAGATAGAGTTGGCCTGAGTTGTACCATCTATCAAATGCCTCCGGTTTGAGGTATTCGCCATTACCTGTGAATTTCTTAGGTGATGGAACCTTGATGCTAAGCCTTGGAAAAGGCTCTGGTACGGGTTCAGGACCAGGTCCGCCAGCTCCTTCACCATGGTCAGACATGTCGTCTGAGTTGCTGCTTGAGCTGTCTGGATTGCCTGCCGGTGCCGCTACTGGGGCTTTGCTGGTTAATCTTTTTTGTGGAGACTCAGGGAACCCGCCAGGGGTGACTGTCGCTGCCTTTGCTAGTTCTGTTACCGACTCCGCTAGATCTCGTTGAGCGCTATCTCTGGCTAGTTGCCTAGCTGCGTCATCTATTGAGAACTGTTCCTTTGTAGGGGCTTTGACAAATCGTCCCTGTTTGTCTCTAGCTCGTTGTTGAACCTTGTTCTTGGTAGGTCTGCTCCTGCTCGGTTCCTGGTGTTCTTCAATCTTGATAAGTTGTTGAAGTAAAAAAAATGTAACCGCCTCCTGGGTGGTGGGGGGAATCGATAGGGTAACGATACTATCTGTATACTAAAGTGTGGTATGTAATGAGACTAAGTACCGGAGACTTAGACTAAGTTGTTGTAACAAACTTCTTACTATATCGCAACTACCAAATAGTTCCTAATTGCTAAGTATGTTTGGGTCTAACTGGATTCTCGAAGCGAACCGAAGAAGTAACTGTTCAACCTAGTATATTGAAAACTCTGTCTGTCGAAGTCTGCCCTCTCTAAGTCCGGAGAATAGCAGGTCTTAAATACACTCGTCAGGCTAACCGGAGCCTTGTAAACAATAACCATAAAGACTCCCAAAACGGTAGCCTTCAAACAATACATAAAACATATCAAGTATTATACGATATCTTGACACAACAACTAAAACATACTGAGTATCAAACGATACTCGAAACCAAACATAAAACATCATGAGTATCAAACTCAATCATAAAACATACTTAGTATCAAACGCTACTCGAAACCAAACATAAAACATCATGAGTATCAAACTCAATCATAAAATATACTGAGTATCAAACGATACTCGAAACCAAACATAAAACATCATGAGTATCATTCTCAATCATAAAACATACTGAGTATCAAACGATACTCGAAACCAAACATACACCTGTACCGGTTACAAATCCACCTGAAGCACTGACAGGGCCACCTTGTGACAATTCAAGAAATCCTTCTGGTGTCATCAAACACGTGAGTATTGCTTACCGGAAGACCCCATATCGAGGACGAAATCATGAAATTCTTTAGGGAGATGGTTCGGATACTTCTTAGTCCTATTTCCAAGGATATCGGGAGTAATTTGAAGAGTAGGCTGGACAGTTACACTGACCCTAATGCGATGGATGATGAATTGCGGGTGGATATTATGAGCATCATTCTGGAAAAGATTTGAGAAAGTTAAGCAACAATATCGGGTACATTCCTAATACAAAATCCAAGGCAAGAATCACTGACAGAAATGTATAGCTTCTTTCTTGTTTCTCTAAACATTGATGCCATTCTAGGCGAAATTAGTCTCACTCGGAGAAGATGGAGGCTTGATCAGATGACCAAAGTGGATGGGCTGGGAGATGCTTACGCAGCAACCTTGTCATGAATGAACGCGCAGCCAAGAAGTATCTTATTCAGGACAGCGTGGGCTATGGAAAGATTAGAACATCATTCCTCTTTCATTCGATGGATACCTTGTTACTGAAACAGATGCTGGAGTGGACATTGTTTTGATGGAAATTGTATCATGATTTAGTTCTGCGCAGGATATCACTGACAGGCGAGTTGGAGGTGCCGGATATCTTATATTTCGAATACTGCTTAGCAAGAGAAACGCGCACAGCTTTCGAGAATGCCTCTACTAGGACTAGATAGTACTGCACAAGTAACTGTACAAGATGTCTTCATTGCAGTGAGCTTCCTCTTCTCAGATTTTATGTGCGTCTATTGATGTTTGATCTAGCTGCAAGCAACTTCTGAAAAGGCTAGTAGGTCTCATTGTGAGCTATCCATTCAAGAGAATCTACTCTCAGATCTCCGGCAAGACTGTAAGTAGGAGCCCTCCCCTGATTGGGATTCAGATGAAAACTCGCACCACCTTGCAGAGGATCTTATCCCAGCTCCCCGAGTCTGCTGCTCATACCAGTTGCGTTCGGCCATTGTTACTAGTATATGTCGACTAGCACTGGTATTGCTTCTTTCCTTTACAGCTTGTTTGGGCATACAGCATTGCCTATGCAGCTCACCTGTACTCTAATCATCTGCCTAACCCAGATTAACCTCTGCTCATTCTAAAAGTATTTTTGCTATTGTCTTATTCCTATACTCCAAAGTCTACAAGATTGACGTTTGGCCATATTATGTCTCTGCCTAGCCAAGATTGACCCTCTCTACTAGTAGTTTTAAAAGCATTTTTAGTACCCTGTCATACCGATCCCCCCTCTGTCTATTAGAGTGGTAGTTGTCGTTGTTATCTATATTGCATAGGATTGTATTATATGTATCTAGATCAGAACATAGCAATCACGATTACTATATACAAAAATCAATTTCCCTAATATCAAAATACCAAGCACCTATTATTTTCCTTAGTTATCAAAATGAAAATATTCCTCCAAAGTTGGAGGCTTTAGTACCATAGGTAGGGCTTCTGCACTATCATCAAGTGGAGTAGGTAAGTCCAAATGATTAGTTTGTACGAAGTATTGTGAAATCTGGGGATTGTGTAGACAAACATGAGCATTATATAAAAGAACTGAGACAGAATATAGTAAGCCAATTGCCGAAACTAATGAACGCTGGGTACGAGTAAAATCCAAGGCAGAAAATAGTTGTAACACTTCCTTGAAACACCATTCAACCACAATTCTGACTCTTGACATGGATTTATTCCATTCCCTCTCATTATGTGTATTAAAAGCGCCACCAAAAGGGGATATTAAATGCTCATTAATACCATATGCTGGATCTCCATAGACCTGTAGTGGAGATCCATCTGGAGTGTAGGCATGAGCATTTAATATATCTGACATTCCACTCTCAGTCCAAACAGCAGAATCATGAATACGGCCTTCCACTGGGCCATATAAATGAGAAATAATACCATCTGGAGCTATTATTGCTTGATACTTCAAGCAGTGGATTCTCTTCCACCCATTATATACAGATTCCTGCCCATAAATAGGCCGTGCTATTGGCCTTAATGTGCAGTCAACAAAGCCCCAACAGGTATCTAGAGGGGTATTTTTTTCTTTAATTGCAACACTATACATTGCAAGCCGTTCTGGAGTGAGCCGTTGAGGATCGAACCGCAGTAGGTGCTTCCAGCGCTCAAAAATGAACTGTAAAAGGGTATTGGTAATGTGCGATACTCGCTCGGGTTTCCAACCAAATTGCAAATGCATATCTGACAATCAATGAGGCCAGGCAAGCCTTCCAAGTAACATGCCTAGTGCTAGTCCATCAGGCTCAAAAATCCCATTATCGCAAGTCATCTTTTCTGGGATATCGAGACAATTGACGAATCTTTCTATTTCTTCTTTGGAAAACCTAATTAATTTATTATTAACATCTTTCTATGTACATATTCTTTTCAATATCATCTTTGGTATGGTACCTGAAGTATGTTTTCCAACACTGAGGGTCAAGTTCCTCCAGATATATTGGTCCCCCCTCCCGCTCTTGTCCTCTCCACCGCACATTGGTGCGCACTAAGGTATGTTGGTAAAGGTCAAGCTCTGCAAGCCCCAACTCAAATTCAAACATAGCAAAATCAAGGGTGCTCATTTTGCTAGTACTTTTCAAGTTTCAGAAATCAAAAAAAAAATCAAATGAGAATTGTGTTGGTAGAGTTGTGTGCAGGCGAAGTGGTAGAGGTCAAATTCGTTGAATTTGCTCTTACCCGGGAGTCAAATCAAGGTCTGGATATCACAACTCTTGGCATATGCACGCCAAGGTCTTTGAAAAGACTCTGGATGCGTCGACCGCAAATTCTCTAATGTCACAATATTTCTGTAACAATATTAGCACATTAAACATGATTAATGTGTCGGGCAATTATACTAGCCCCGATAACCGATCTAATATCCTAGCCTGGCTATCCCTATTAGCTCCCATGTTACATTATCAGGATATCCAAGGCCGCCGAGTCGAAAATGTAGGGGAATGGCTCTTAGGAACCCAGGAATTCAGAAGCTGGTACGCGGGCAGTGGGGGAAGTGAATCAGATAACCCAGTTTTGTTTTGCGATGGAGATCCGGGGGTTGGAAAGACTTTTATCAGGTAAGGACGAACCCCCAGGAAGGGGAGAAGAACGAGTAAGTGCTGACAGGCTGCGATGTTAGCTCATTAGTGATAGATAGTCGGTGCCATCGGGCGAGAGGATAAAATATCGCCGTTGCATGTTTTTACTTTGACCTCGCCTCTCAAAAGGAGCAGTCGCCGGCCCGGGCAAGTGTGCAGGGCGCTCTGCTCAAACAGGTTGTAAGCGGAATGGAAAGATACCGGAAGACATTGCGCAAGCCAACAGAGACCAGAAAAAGGTGATTGGTGGATGGAGACCACAAGTTGCCAATATTGTGAAGATGCTGCAGATTCCCTCTTCAGAAAGACGCACATTCATTTGCATCGACGCTCTCGCCGAGTGCGTGCCAGGAAATGGAGTCAAACTTCCTGATTCACGCAACCAAGTTCTCCAGAAGTCGACTATTCCTGACCGGAAGACCGCAAATTCGACCCGAGATCGAAATACGTCTTGCTGGAAAAGTTAGGAGTCTATCCAAAAGTCCCAAGAGAGAGGATATTACTAGATTTCTTCATACTAGGTTAGGCGAGGACACTGACCCAGATTGTCACGAACGGTGATTAAGCAAGGCAGATTTCCTCATGACTAATAGTTATGAGTCATTGGGTTGTTATCTTTCACGCTATGAGATCAGTTGACTCATAGTGTAACCGGTACGGATTACTGTTTGGTTTCGAGTATCATTTGATACTCAGTATGTTTTATGATTGAGTTTGATACTCATAATGTTTTATGTTTGGTTTCGAGTATTGTTTGATACTTAGTATGTTTTATTTATTGTGTCAAGGTATTGTTTGATACTTGATATGTTTTATGTAAGGTTTCAAGGCTACCGAGTTGGGAGTCTTTATGGTTTTTGTTTACAAGGCTCTGGTTAGCCTGACAAGTGTATTTAAGACCTGCTATTCTCTGGACTTAGAGGAAGCTGACTTCGACAGACAGAGTTTTCAATATACTTGGTTGAACAGTTACTTCTTCAGTTCGCTTCAAAAATGCATCAAGACCAAACATACTTAGCTATTAGGAATTACTTGGTAGTTGCGATATAGTAAGAAGTTTGTTACAACAACTTAGTCCAAGCCTCCGGTACTTAGTCTTGTCATATACCGCGCCTTGGTATAGAGATGGTATTGTTACCCTATCGATTCCCACCACCACGCAGGAGGCAGTTACAGAGGAGGTGTCTGACGGGACTCAGTTGTTTCTGTGGTTTTTTCCCCCCCCGGGCATTGTTTCTCGGAGGGCTGGTGACCTGGTAAGGTTTGGAGGGACTACGGAACCCCCTACCCTCCCCCTTCCCCCTTTGTCGAAAGTCGCGAGGGGCGGGGCGCTATGTTGGTGGAATGGGGTTTCACTACGGTGGAACAGGTGGACTCGGAGGCTTCAGAGAGGGCAGCTATGAAGAAGGAGGAGAAGGGTGGGAACGCTGCCGGGGCCGTTTCGAAGCTGGAGTACCACCATCAGATGCGTGACTCTGGCCCTGGCATTTTAGCTGACGGTCGGGAATCCAAGTTGGTGCAGTAGGGCCTCGGGTTTAGACAGCAGGTGGACAGTATCCACCTTTGTCCCCGGGAACACGTCGGGGGTAGGCTGCAGGTGCATTGCCCTTGCAGATGGACGAGTGGTAAATGCTATGACTTTTACCAACAAGCGACGAAATGCCCCCGGTCAGATTTGTTCTCTCTGGTTGCTGCTTGGGACAACCTTGACAGTTTTATGTTCCAGGACTATAGCTTTCGACCGCCCGCCTATGAGGAGGCATGGCGGGATGTGTCCTAGGTCGCATGTGTTTGGTGGCTTTCTTTTGTTGGTTGCGAGACCAGTTTGCTGGTGGGTTTTTGTCCGTCGGCAGGCGGTTTTTCCTGGGTTGTGCTTTTGGAGGAGGTATTGCTGGTGAGTTTCTTTTGTTTAAGGGGTTCTAGGCAGCAGGTAGGCCATTTTATTTTTGCTGAGATGACCCGTGTTGTACACATGGCCCCCTCCTTTGGGTATGGGCTGTGCAGTTGGTGCCATACCAGACGCACTTGGGCATGGATGAGTGTGGTTTGTTATTTGCCCCTTTTGTATACATAGCTTTCTTCTTTCCGTTTGCGTGACGGGTGCCTGCCTGTCGGCTGCTTTGGTCAGGATAACCTGGATGGGCCCCTTCCGATTATGGGTGGCAATGATGCGGGTGCGATATAAGCTTTGCCGTTGGTGCCATACCATAGGTACTTAGGCAAGTTGGGGATTGCTTTAGAGTTGGCTTACCTCCTGGAAGTAATGCCGTGGGTGGTCATATACCCGGATGGGTGGTATCTCCTGGGGGTTGAGAACCTCAATAATAATTATATTGAAACTACCAGCTTTACGGGCACTTAGCCCCAGTGCTTGAAAGTGATCGAAGGGATAAAAGGGTGGGCGCGAAAACGAACGAAGGGATACAGGAGATACGTACGGCACGTGCTCGCGGAGCCGGAGCCTCATTCATAGGATTGAAACAAAAATAAAAAAAGAGCCTCAATAGTGACAGGGCAAAATTGGCTTATGAATTGTCTAGCGGAGGAAGCACTCCATTCCGAATAAACCGAGGAGGTGAACCCACAATGCAGTGCGGTAAGTGACAGTCGAATATAGACTGGGTTATAGCACATAAATTCTAAGCCAAGTGGAAATAGTCTATCATACTAAACTATATCGCACAGTAGCGAGTGCCATGTCATGCAAACCCCGACGCGCGCCGCGTGAAGCAAAGCACTAAACGTGTCTTCCCAATCCCGCCTGCGCACTATTCGCGAAAACAACTCGCACCGAACTTGGGTGGCATGGGGGAAAGAAAAAAGATTATGGGTTTGGAACAATTAGGCTAGCTACTTAATAATTTTTTGGAAAAAAAAAACAAGAATTGTTGTATCGCATGTGGACATTGCATGACATTTGTTGCAAGCCAAGAGACCAAGATCGTGTCGCAAATCTGCCCTGAAGGATGGTGGAAGGAATTACCAGCTGGTGCATTGGTACAACGGGTGATAGGGAGCGTCTTCGGGGGTATTGAGTTTTTTGAGGTTGCCGGACTTGTCGGGATTCTCAGCCTCATTGACGTTCCCTTCACTCTCCTCCTCTTCTTTCAACTCCACTATCTCCTTTCCTTCTAGCTCTACTTTCACCCCTCCCAGCTCTATATCTTCTCTCCCTCCAGTTCTATCTCCTCTCCTTCCAGTTCCACTTTCCCCCTTCCCCCCTCCTTGTCCTTATTCTCCTCCTCTTTGCCCCCCCCATTTGACTTCTTCTCTCCTTTCTCCTGCTCCCTCTCCTTTTCCCTCTCCCTCTGCCTCTTCCCCATCCACTCCCACCCCCTTCTCTCCTTCTTCCTATTCTCAAACTCCTCTAGCTCCTTCTCCTTGTCGAACTCGTCGTCTTCGGGATATGTCATACGCCACCACTTCTCCCCCTCCCAATCGCTGGGCTTCCGCGACGCAGCCTCTGCCTTCAACTCCCCATTTCCTCCTTCACCATTCGCCTTCCTCCCCCTCTTCTTCTTTTTAGGTGGACCTTGCGTAGACGATGACTCATCTTCCCCTTCCGGCCCCTTCTCTTTTTCAGCCGAGGAGCCGTGGTGGGGACGAACGGGCGATCCCGCTTTCCTCGGGCGCTTTCTTGGACCGTAGTAACGTCGAGCGGGGTTTTGGCTGCACGGAATGTCTTCTATTATGTCCGATTCCAGGGTGTCTAGGAAGTCTAGAGAATCATCCGAGTCGGAGTCTATAGTTGAGGATTGTTAGCGGATTCGGGGGTCAAATTCTAGAGTAAGAGGCGGAAGAGGAGCGAACCTTCATCGTCTTCCGAGGGAGATGGAGGGGGTGAAGATGCTTTAGCCGTTGACGAACTAGCCAAGGAGGAGAGAGATAAAGGAGGAGACTCCATTTGATCCAAGCGAAGTCGTGGGTATCTATTTTGTGTTGGGATGGGAGGGCCGATCTCCATTTTTGGTCTGGGTGGCAGAAGGTAGCCGCAACGTTTGCCGTGTGGAGGCGTAACGTGGGAAAGAAAATATTTATAAGGGAGTTTGGTTAGTGGATGGGTGGATAGGGAGGGGAAGGGAAGAAGGGGAGGGAGAGGGAGAGGAAAAGGAAGGAGAATAGAAACAAGAATAAGAAAGCCTTTTGGGTTCGAGTTCGTCGTGTCTGTTGTACAGTATCCTGTGGTGTAGGGTTGTGCTTGTTCGTAAGGCAAGGTTAAGGTTTGCTTGATAAAGTGCGTCAACCACGCCGTTGAGGGCGATATCCGTCCCGACTTCAGCCGCACTGAATTACTATACAAAAAAGCAACCCTAGAGTCGACCGAGAACAAACCCATTACACGAATTCCACAATCCCCGCTCTCGATAACGGTTCGTTGAAATCTCCAAAGATGGATTGATTCTGACCCCATCCAGACCATGCCGAAGACCAGCCCTACTCGTGCACTATTCTTACGACACATGTCCTACATCGTGGGGCCAACCTCGGGGCGGCCCTCGGAGCTCTCTATGGTGGGGCTCGATTTGGGCTTTCTGCTCACGCCCGCAAGTCACCACTAGCAGCCTTTATGATCTAGGGTGCGAGTGTTAGAGTTATTACAGCTACTGGCATTGTCGCGGTAGCGCTTGCGTGGAGGATGTATGGGAAGCAGGAAATCGAGTGGCAGGACCGATCATGGAGGTTGCTCGAGAATAAGCCTCAGAACAAGACCGATGAATGAAGTGCTTCAGGGGCACTTGCAGGTGGGGAATTAGGAGGTGTGAAGAAGGGTCGGGGCTGGAGGGGTGCCACGGGAGGTGCGGGAATCGGAAGTGTGGTTGGAATTGTTGGCTGGGTAACCTACAATAAACTGAGAGGAAAGGAAGAGAAAGCCAAAGTTGCAGGAAATCCGGAGAAGGGGATTGCCAAACCATGAAAATTTTGTTTCACAGATCTTCCTGTTTTTCATAACTTGTCCTATTCAATGTTTCCTCATCTCTTAAGATGGACACTAGCTCCATGTTAATAAAGCCCTTTTTCGTGCACAGAAACCGAACCTGACCCGCTTTCGGTTTCCCGGAACCACGTGCATGGACTCTCCTACACTTTTGCCGTGAACGCAGCTACCGTATAATACACTGATCAAATTCCAGTATAGTGTACAAGTAGTCAAGTAGTCACCCGTGTGGGTATCGTTGGGCTAATAGAAGATACAAGATCGGTGAAAGTGAACTCACTTAAGATAGAAAAGAACCGATATCCGGATCACTGCAGCCGACGGGTGAACTAAGAATACCCGCCCGTTCCTTTTATGCTGAAATTTCTGGGAGTACTGCTATGCCTAATTTCCCGAAACTTTAGTACTAGGTTAATAAAACACTCGGCCTACTGCTCTAGGCTTGGGCGCGGTTCAAAGGGCTTTTTCTGGCGTGTGGTAAGGCCTTATACTATCAAGAACTTCCTGCTTGGAACATATCTAGGCCCACAATGCCGGTTTCTCTACTTATTCCTATAGTAGTGTCGCACGTCCTGGGCATTTTTAGCCAGTAAAATGAATTAGGGAGCCACTCCTGCAATCTCTCGGAAGCTCTAAACCTCAAGGATCAGGACTACACGTCTTCTCTCGGTACACAGGGAAACGCCTTATCTTTTCAAACACTAAAAAGCCCAATTAACGGGCCCCGCCTTTCTGAGCCTGTGCAAATATTAATGTGGAAGTAGGTAGTTGTCCTACTTTCGTAGAATGTTTTTCTTCTCATCCGCTCCACTCGGACATGGCGAATTGGGGGGGCTGTTGCGTTAAACGTTCACCCGAGTTAAGCAACTCACCGGTGGCGCCCCTGACGGATTGAGGGGGGGCAAAAGGTGGGACTCAATACCGGTTGGTAGAAGCCGGCCAGGAGCTAAATATTAAGCTGGAGCAAAGTGGTATCAGGCATTTGGTTGTCTTATCTCGTGCCTGTGAGGCAGGGGAAACTTTTTATTTTTTCCCTTGATAGTCTATGGCTACTTTCTTTGTATTTTTTACTTGTATTTCGGGAGCTAGCCTCATGTTTGCCAATGATAAAAAATGAAACTCTTGCTACACAGGTGCACTTATGGGGAGATGCGTTTCGAGTGACTTTTGGTGATCGTTTATCTGATCGAGAGGGGGTGGCTAAAATTGCTAGAGATGTTCTTGGTTGCTGGACAAAAGGAGAGAAGTATCTTATTTTGGGGAGCATGGAGTCCTTCATCATGTATTTAAGCCCCTATTTTCCAATTGCTATGAGCAGTGCCCTCCCAAGCACAATACCGTTTGATTACCCCACCGCATGCCACACATTAGGACTTAACAAAAAGCTTTGTGGCCAAGATAAAACAAAGTACCTAGCTTAGCGCTTATTTTACCTCTTCCTTTTCTCTTCTCTCCACCGAAGCCCCTGTGGCCACTCGCTCTGCATCCTCAGGAAAGCGGCAAGCACAGCAAGCTCACCCGCAGTGTAGCCCTCCTCGTAAAGAGTAATGATATAATCATTGCCATGGGCGTGTTGGAAGACTTTGTCATAGA
>Ga0307507_10009524_pt1 | contig 12890 bp, 13 predicted proteins | sample 7_EM_MG_FD_207223 | JGI IMG/M metagenome (GOLD analysis project Ga0307507, IMG submission 207223) | Populus trichocarpa ectomycorrhiza microbial communities from riparian zone in the Pacific Northwest, United States - 7_EM | ecosystem: Host-associated > Plants > Roots > Unclassified | place... | reverse complement strand
TTTGAAAATGCATAGAAAAATTGGAGTAAGAAATAGTTTCTCACAACCAGCAAAAGAAATCACCACCAAATATATATAGAAGATGTTGCAAACATACTAAGGGAACAAAATGAAGAAAACAACAACAAGAACATATTCTACAGATTCTCCCAATCATGTTACCTGGTCTTTCCAACATCAATTACAAGAACTTCAGATGCAGTGTTTACACAATTTGTAATCATGTCATACTCAAAACTAAAATTATAAAAGGAAACACACTTAAATCAGCAACCCAATATCAAGATATCCTCCATTCCCAGTAGCCTACCTTGCAGAGCAATTCATCGTGAGGCCTAAAAAATCAATAACACCTTTGAAGCGTTCACTGATCTCAAAATACCAGAAAGAGTATCAGAAATTCTGAATCAATTACTAGAAAACATTTCCTTTTATAGCCCACTATCAACCTGTAAGCACAACTCTCTGACATACTCTAAAAACTTTACCTTCAACATGTTCAAACCAAATGTCAAATATGACAGTTTTGGACATACACACCTCATGATCCACAGTTGAACGGCAGCAGTAAGTACCGCATGCATCTGTCTCCTGATCTTACACATCAGAAGACTTTGTAGTTTCGTGTAAACATGTTCTAATGCATGGTCATTGGATGAATATATAAATGAAAAGGAAACAAATTTAAGAAAAAAAACTGATTCTAGTTCACTTGCGTCTAAAAAGGATGAAAACATATGCATGCTTTATATGACAATAAAAAGAATGCAGCCTTTCTCAAATGTTTCAATTCAAAAGAGCAGACTTACCCATGTTGGTTTGCTTTGGTTATAGGCTTCCGTGACTGCCAAATAGCAATCCATGGACATATGCCTAAACCAAAATAAGACTTCCCATGTAATCTTATTCATAACTGCCCATTCTCTGGATCACTTATGAAGTCCTAAGAATCATCCCCATTTCCTAATGAAGTAAGAAACATGTTGGAAATCTCGAGGTCATGAATGACACAATGCAACACACAGCATCTAGTCAATACTAATAATATTGGATCATGAACATGCAGCTTCATGAATATATGAGACACTAGCGACATGTCCTTGTCACGGAGAATTTGTCCAATGGAAAAAAGATCACTAGATACTTTCTTTGAATAGGCTAAAACATTAACATTTTTCCTAGATTCAAAATTCAGAACTTCTGATACTTTTAGAAGATTTCAAGAAAAGTGAACACTCGAAGGCGTTGTTGATTCCTCTAAGCCCCAAGAAAACAACACCAAAAGCTAATATGAAACAGAAGGTGCCAAAATCATGTCAAATGCCTTCAAGAGATTTCTCTGAGAATGAAGAGTGCTGCATCTGGGAGTTCTTTTGTTGAAAAATGAAAAGGCGGATAGAAACCACTAGGAGAATCTCATGTTAGAACACTAAACCTGCCAAAACAAACAGCAGAACAAAAATTAAGATTGAGTGAACTAGCAAAATTAAAACCTAAATAAACATGACTCAACAACTGATCACAGATAAAATGTCAATTCAAGTCAATACGAGGTTAACTTCCAATGCAAAACATATTTAAAAAAAAATACTTAACAATTATTCTCTCAAAAAAATTAATAGCTGAGAATTAGAAAATAAAATCTCAAATAATACCTAAGAACTAGTAAAGGAGATGTCAATTCAAGACCCTCCACCAGCCTCACCTGCAATAGCTGCCTTCTGATTGCAGAAAGCAAGAGAAAAAAACAAAAAAAGTTCAGTACTGAGAAATAATATAAATATAAATAACAATTTACCCTTTCAAATAAAAAGGAGCAGTAATCCATGAAAGAAGGTCTCACTGGCTCAAGATCCCCCTTGCCATTTATGGATAGAGAACCAGATGAACTTTGTGAGAACCTGGAAGCATGGAGTAGCATGTTAGTCATGGTTCTTATGAATCACGAGCATTTTAAATCTGAACAACTCAGAGCAATTTGCAGTTAAACATACCTGAGAGCCCTCGCCTTCCTTTTGTCTTCTTCCAGGGTATTTGATTTAGCAGCCGGTGTGAATTTTTCAAGACGAGATTTCTTCTTTGCCTCCTCATCACTAGCTGCAGGTGGTACAGGAATCCCAAACCTGAAGAAACAAAATAATAAGTTTTAGGACTAACTTGTGAGAACAGTAAACTGAAAAACAAGGGCAAGTCAACTAAAGCTATTTAACACCAGGATGCGACATGGAATAACACCTCTCTGCTCTAGCCTTCCTCTTCAGCTCCTCTGATTTCTTCACCGAGTCTGACTCTGACCCCTGTGCTGTAGAGCCGGTGCCGGTGCCGGTGCCGGTGCCGGTGCCGGTGCCGGTGCCGGTGCCGGTGCCAAACCTACAGCATGATAGGTTGACCGATGAAAGTTTCAGTTAGTGAAAAGAAAAGGGAAATCAAGTTCTTCAGACATTTCCATGGGAAAAATCCCATGGGCACCTAGAAAATCATTTGATCCATACAACACCTTCCCACAAACGCACACATTTTCACTTGCACATAAGCATTTGCACTTGCACATAAGCACAAGCATACACACCAAAGCATAAACTCCTTCAGAGACTCATGCTGGAATCACCAGGGCCGAAGCAGTGGCAAATGCATGCAAATGTTGAAACAAAGTTCCCCATGACTTGCTTTATGGACTCCAACTATTAACTTTGTATTATAAATACTATAACAGATCAAGCCAAATGCACACCTTTCTAAACAACTCAAGATCAGTCTCTCGACCATTAAAGAAGCGAAGTTACGGTTTTCATTCCCAAAAATAATATACCCTCTACTTTTCAAAATACCAGTTAAGCTCCCAAAAGAACACTAGAACAACGCGTATGTAATCTAAACTTTGGGCCAAAAAATCCACAACAACACAGAATAACTTAAATCATGTATTATGTATGTAACTTTGAATCAAGGTCCACTAATCCAAGCGAAAAAAAGAGGAAAGAAATTTAAAACCCTAATTGCAAAGTTCAAAATAGTAAATGAAAACTAATAAACCTAAAACACGAAGAAAAATATATTCTATACCTTTCAGCACGAGAATTGCGTTTCTCTTGCTCAGAAAGCTGAACAGTAATTCCAAAACGTTCAGCACGGCGGATCTTCTTCTCGATGTCGGTGACCGGTGCAGCGCTCTTTGAGTTCTCGGAGTCCTTCTTAGGCCCTTCGGTAGCTAACTCAACGGTGGATGATGCGGTGGTGGTAGAATCTTCGCCTCGATCTGGCTTGGTAGAATCAAGGACTGCCGTGTCTAGGGTTTCGCTAGGGTTATCTTCAACGGCGGCGGTTGAAGGATTATCTGTTTTGGTTGCCATTGAGAGAGTAAAGAGATGTGAAAGTTGGAGAAAGAGAGAGGGTTCGGCTATTTGGAGTGGATTGGAAGATGTTTGTTACTTTGCTAGATGTAGTAGTATGAACCTGAGAAAGAAGAGGAACGGGTATATAAGGGGTAATAAATTTGTGGGAGATTCTCTTTGAATTTTTTAATTTTTTTATTACCGGTCAAAGTACTGGTTAGGGGCCTTAAACATTAATTTCTTTGTACGGATGTTTAAAAATATTGGTAAAGATGTAATATTTGTATTATAATCTATCAAAATCAGTTAATATAAATAATAATCAGTAAAAAAAATATAAGAAATAGTTATTATAGATGGGGAATTTTGAAACACGATTAATTTAACCTAATTATATACCCTATATTTATTTTATTTTTATATTTAATAATTTATAGATTGAATATTTATTTTTATTTTATTTAGACATGTTTTTACTCTAAAGTTTTACAAAGTTAAAGTTCTTATAGTATTATAATAAGAATATAACCAATAAAGATCTCAATAAAAATATTTATGATAAGAAAATATTTTCCAAATTTTTTTCCACGTTTTCTTGCTCATTATTAATATTAAAATACATAGGAATTATAGTTATTTATAAGGATCTTGAAAATTATTCGTTGTTTGTTGTATGAAAGTAACAGTTGCTCAAAATCTTTCTAAAATAGATAAAAACTAGTATATTAATACATGCTCTACAGCGGATTAATAATAATATTTTAAAAAATATATTTTATATTTAAAAAATATTTTTTAAAAAAATTTAGGTATGGCAACAATATCAAACCTAAAAATCTTAGGTCTCACCTTTCAGACCCAAGGTACATGGGTCTGACATTCTCCTAAATCTAAATTACTTGCTTGGGTATGATTTCTTTGTTAGACCCAAGTTTTTAGGGTCTGGCTTCTCTAATAATAATAATATTAAACTTGTTTCATTTTCACCTAGGTTTTTATAGTTTTTAATCTTTTCAAATCACATTTATGGTTTTTTCTCAATAATAATAATATTTATTTATTCAAATTCATTGATAATAATAATAATAATAACAATAATAATAATAATAATTTTTAATTTTACCATTTAAATCAAATCTATGGTTTTTCTTCAATAGTAATAATATTTTTTTCAATTTTATTATTATTATTATTACTATTATTATTACTATTACTATTAAATAAAAACCATAGATTTGATTATTATTATTATTATTATTATTATTAAGAATAATACTGATAATCATAATAATAATAACAATAATAATAATTTTTAATTTTACCCTTCAAATCAAATCTATGGTTTTTTTAATTTTAATAATATTTTTTAAAAAAATTATTAAGAATTATATTAATAATATTTATAATATTAATAATAATATTAAACATGTCTGACCCAAGTTCTTATAATTTTTAATTTTACCCTTCAAATCAAATCTATGGTTTTTCTTCAATAATAATAATATATTTTTTCAAATTTATTATTAATAATAATAATAATAACAACAACAATAACAACAATAATAATAATTTTTAATTTTACCTTTCAAGAGACTTAGGTATGGCGGCTAAGCTAGATCCAAGATAAAAAAAAATTATTTTTTTTCTTTGCTTTAAATTATTTTTTTATATTTTCAAATTATTTTAATATATTAATATTAAAAATAAATTTAAAGAATAAAAAATATTATTTTAATATATTTTTAAATAAAAAATACTTTTGAACAAAAACTATATTGGTAACAACCATAAAATAGAATTTCTATTGAATGAATAACAAATTCATAAATATAAAAATGAATTATTTCAATGAGAAAATATGATTTGAATTTTTAGATCTAAAATGTTAAATTAAATTTTTGTGATGTTTTGTTATTCATAAATTATTTATACTTCGTTTATTAGCAATAAGAAGCTCAACCCTTAGACCGTATTGGGTGGTCTTCGCCTAAAAAATCTCTTGTTTCAAGCTATCCACTTGGTTATAAGTGGCTTGAAGCAGTTTATCAATGGAGCCCAATTGAATAACAATATCTTGTATTTGTTCTTTCAGTGATTAATAGGGGTGTGCATTTTCGGTTCGGTCTGGTTTTGAGCCAAAATAAATAACCAAACCGAAATTATTATTTTTTAAGTTTTTAAACCGAACCAAACCGAAAACCGGTTCGAACCGACCATATTCGGTTCGGTTCGGTTCGGTTTTTTTTCCTTCCAAACCGTTTAAATCGATTCGTCTTATTTCTATTTTCATAGTTTTGTGCCTATTTTCTAAGAAATCTTGGCTTTCTCAGCAAGCTAAACAAGATAATATCTAGAAATCGAACCTCAACGTTCTTTTTGTTAGATCCTTGCTCAAAAATTAATCTCTGCACAAAAGATACACAAACCAAAAGGAAAGAAAAGAAGCCATTTGACTGGAAAAAAAATAAAGATCAAAATATATGAATTATTCAAATGTAAAACCAGAACGAGAGGAAACCAATTGCAAATTTTTACACAGATCCACACCATCTGTTGAGCGTGTGGTGTTTTTACACTTGGTTTCTTTAATAAATAACCAAACCCGATGTTCAATCTTCTACTGATTTGACATAACAATCTTCTCACAAGACCAACATCAAGAAATCAAAGAAAAACCTTTTACTAGTTTGACATAACAATCTTCTTCAGTTACATGGGTATGAAAAATGACATAACAATTACAATGTTATTCGTGCTTTTTGGAATAGGCACACAACATGAAAGTCTACAAAAAACAAGTGTTAGGAACAATGGTCATAAAAACCAAACTAAAAAAAGAAATGAGAAAGTTCTTTACATTAAAAGTTATTTATCCAGTTAAGGCCAAATAACAATTATAGCTCTCATCAGACATCATTGAGATAACTGATGGAATGGTGAGGATCCTCTCCAGCAGTCTCACCACCTCAAGGACAATATCTCCAAGGCCTAACCTTCTACCATCATCAACCTTCATGAATTGCATCTCCTTATCAGTTAAGGTGAGGAAACTAAAGAGAGCTCAACCAAAAATAAGGTCGACTAAAGCATCATCAAATTTAGCCTCCTCAAGAAAAGCCTAGGTAGAGGGCTTAGTTGTTGCAACCTCAACAGGCAAAGTTGGAAGTCAGAGTAGAGGGAATGCCATCATAGGAGCCTTTATAGTCGAGGCTAGAACACTAGGCCTAGTAGTGCTCTCTGGCCATCATATTGATTTCATACTCAATTGAGGTTGATGCCAATACAACACATGTTTTCTCCTCATCCGAACTCAAATGAAGTTTACTATCAACTTCAGGGGGAGATGCCCTCTAATAGTAAAAACAACCCCTTATCTGTTGTATCATACACTATCAATCGCTTGCCTACTCCTCTACTTGATGGTAAGTCACCCTTTGAAATTTTGTTTGGTAGATCTGCTAATTATGCTAATATTCATCCTTTTGGTTGTCGAGTATATCATTGTTTACATGATTATATGGCTTATAAATTTTCACCTCACAGTGTTCCTTGTATTTTTCTAGGTTATAATCCATTTCATAAAGGCTTTTGTTGCTTAAATCCTTTTACTTCTAGGATCTACATCACTCATCATGCATAATTTGATTAATTATATTTTCCATGCAACTCTACCTCTCAAGCTAAGCCCCTCACCTCTTCAGACTATTATAGTTTTCTATAACCGAGTGTTTCTTCAACTGCACTTCCACTTCTGTCCCCTAAAGACCCGAGTTCCACAATTACCCAGTCCTCTACCAATCCATATGCTATTTATATTGATCCATTTAATGAGTTTTTACGGGTCACTGACCCCCTTGCAAGTTCTTTTTCATCCATTTCAGCATCTAATTCACATCCTCATGTAGTAGCAACAAACTCTTCAACACAATCGTTATCTTCTAGTTCAAATCCACCTAGTTCTCATCCAATGGTTACGCGTGCTAAGACTAGTATTTTTAGGACTCGTCATCCTACAAATCATACTGCCTTATGCTTTTCCAGTCTTATTACAACTCTATTAGCCTCCACTGAACTCAAAGGGTTCAAATTTGCTGCTAAGAATCTCGTCTGGCTTACTATCATGAATGAGAAATATGAGCTCTGCAAAATAATCAAACTTGGGTCTTGGTCCCTCATCCTGCCAACACCAATATTGTGGGCTCTAAATGGGTGTTCCGAACCAAATATCATTTTGATGGCTACATTGACAGACTCAAGGCACGTCTTGTCGCAAAAGGGTTATACGCAGGTACCTAGTCTTGACTACACTTATATCTTCAATCATGTTATGAAGGCTGTTATTGTTATTGTTCCTCTTGTAGTCACCCATCAATGGCCAATTCATCAACTTGATGCTAAAAATATCTTCATCAATGTCACTCTCAATGAAAATGTCTATTTGAAGCAGCCTTTTGGCTATGTCAATCCTTGCTTCCCTAATCATGTCTTTCATCTCAAAAAAATCCATTTATGGTCTCAAGCAAGCATCTTGTGCATGATTTCACTAGTTCAGCTCCTTTCTTATCTGAATTGGGTTCACTTACAGTCGTGTTGACACCTCTTTATTTGTTTTTCATAAGCAATATGCCATTATTTATCTATTTCTTTATGTTGATGACATTATTATTACTGGAAACAACATGTCTCTTCTTGAGAGTTTCACTCGTAAACTTCATTTTGAGTTTTCTACTAAAGATTTGGGCTCTCTTAACTACTTTCTTAGACTTGAGGCCATACCTATTACTGATAAACTTTTTCTCAACCACCTCAAATATATGCGTGATATCCTGAGTTGAGCTAAGATGCTTGACAACAAACCTGTTGCTACACTTATGGTTGTCTCTCAGTATCTCTCTGCTAATAATCCTTTATTTTCTGACCCCACCTTGTACAGATCTCTTATTGGTGCTCTTTAATATTTTATTATTGTGCGACCAAATATTTCTCATGTTGTTAACTCTGTCATCCAATTTCTACATGCTCCCACTACTAACCATTTTCAAGTTGTCAAATGCATTCTTCGATATGTTAAAGGTACTTTTTATTTTAACATCAGTTTTCAACGTTCTACCACATCTACAACTCTCACTGTCTACTTTGATGCCGACTGGGCTGGTTGTCCTAATACTCGTCGTTCAACTTTCGGGTATTCTATTTTCCTTGGTGATAATTTAGTTTCTTGAAATGATAAAAAAAAATGACCAACTGTCTCTCATTCCATTTGTGAACTTGAATATCATGCACTTATACATACTATTGCTGAACTCCTTTGGCTTACTCATTTGTTGTGAGATCTTTGGGTTTCTATCTCTAACCCACCTCTTCTTTTATGTGAATTACTTTTTTTTACTATTTTCGTACCAAGCTTCACGTGCAATCAAATCCCACACTTAGTTTGATGAGGGTGTTAACATTAAGGAATATGTCAAAGATATAATTGCAGATTATGTTGAAGCTAATTGATTCAATTACAAATTATCTTGATGACAATGTAGTCTTACCATTGTTAGAAGCATTGACCCTTGATTATAGCTATGTAATTGATTCTAAAAGATTATTTTCATTCTTTTAAAGATTACAATTAATTTACATGTAATTTTGTAACTATAAATAGAATATTTCACCCACGTTAAAGGTGTGGTGGTTTGTAAACACTCTCACCACCCCCTCTATTCTGAGACCCAGTCGGATTGGCCTTTGTCCCTACTTTTTCCTTTGGTCTCAGGTTGAAACCTTAACTCCTCTTTAAAGGCAACAACATCCTTGTTTTTATGGATAGATTCGAGCCTTTTCAAATCCATTTCTGTTCAGAGTAAAAAAGAAAAAAAAAAGAAGCTTTTGGTGGGAAATACCTATAATGAGAGTTTCTTCACAGATTAAGACAAAGGTGGCTCGGGATTTTCAGTAAAACTGTTTTTCAGAAATTATAAAAAGTGAAAGTAAAAGAAAAGATATAAGCAAAAACAACTAAGGTTATAAAGGAAACAACTTTTTACCATCACTATTAGATGAATGACATTTCATATCATCTCAAATCTCCATAAGTCTATTTAATTGTTGCATTAAATGCACGTAGTCGTTTTGTTTCCTAATGGACACCCCCTTTTAAAGAAGATAGATCAACTTGTCATCTTCTTCAAATAAAGACAAAACACATGATTGCAAAAAACCCCAACAATTTTGCAAAGACAAATCTCATGAGGAAGGTAAACGATCTTTTATTAATGGGAAAAACAACTCAAGTAAAAAGACTTTCATTAAAGCTAATAACTTTTCAAAGTCTTTGCGTATTAAATACGCAAAGACTTGGAGGGTTATTGATGGATTATCGTGTTTTATACACGTTTCTGCCTAAAATTCATGTTTTAAAAAGGATCCAACATCTCTAGTCTCAGCTACACGCGAAGCCCAAATACATGTGAGTCCGAGGAGTTGTCAGACCCAACATCATTTAGCTTAATTACACGCTAAGCCCAAATACATGTGGGTTCGATGAATTGTCAGATTCAATATCTCTGGGCTCATCATTGCACTGACCCAATTACACATGGATTTAGTAGACTGCCAAACCCGACATCCCTAGGCTTAGCATCTCATCGAGTCAGATAGATGTAAAATTGATGATCTTTCTATGCCCTCTATTGGGCCTTAATACTTAGTTTGTTTTCTTTCCCATAACCATTAACATAAAATATGAAAATCAAGAGTATTCATCTCTCTACACCCCTAAGTAGAACCTGACATGCATCCTTTATTAATGATGTGTAGAAAATATTTATCCTTATTTAATGCATGTGTCAGGAATATTTTCTCTCGTTAATCTCATAAGAGCAAGATAACACTTCAGTCCCTTATTTTCGCAAAAAGACAAGACTTATAGGCTATAAAATCCCTATGAATCATTCAATAAAAACAAGTTCACAATCTCATTTTTTACTACATATTTATTTTCAATCTCTAAAAAATAGAATTATTCTCTCTCAAAAAAATACTTAAGCATAAAAGTCAAATCCATTAAAATAAATTTTTTACGGGTTCCAATCCCTTACAGACATCAAGTACCAGCTATCTTAACAAGAAAAAATAAAAACAAAAAAAATTAACCAACCATCCAATATATAAACATTTTTTTAAATTACTTGAATTTTCTAGAACATCATTAACTCTCTTATTTACACGCTCTTAGTGCTTTGTGAGAGTACTCCTCTTTTAGTTTATAGTTAATTATTTTTTGGTGACAAAGCATTCAAGGCTCCTCATAATGTTCAGAGTTCGCTCCTAGCATGACCAACTCTGCCTAAAGAGTCGGATTCACTTGAGGCAAAAAAGAGCTGCAATAAAATGAATTGTTAGTCTATATACATCACCTTGTCTAAGTTAATGGACTTGCCGCAGTATACATCATTTTGCTCTCGGAAATACCCGACTAGTTGTGTTTGTTGAGACTGAACCAGGAAATAGCGAACATAATAACAAAACTAATCATCATGATCCGGAGAATGGCTTAGCAAGCATAAAGAAGTCGAGAAATGGCACGACACATAAATAAAAAATTCTATTACACTGTTATTCTTACAAATTCTATAACCCTTATTTCCTACAAAATTTTGTGCGAACTTTCGCACTCATTTTTTACAGAAATGCAATCAAAACCTTACCACGACCAGTATACTTCAGGAAAAGAATGATCAAAGAACTCAATAAAATTCTAGTTCACCAGATATGATGATGGGTGGATTGATTTCAATACGAATTGCTTTCCCCTCCAGAAGCAATTGAGGCAATCTGTTGGCCTCCTTGGCCGCAATTTTCTCTCCAGTCCATATGGTAACATGCGGCCACTCATTTTTGGGTATAACTTTTTCGCCATCAACAGAACCAACTTCCGCTTCTAGAGCAGCCATTTCATCAGTGAAAAGAAGGGCAGTCAATTCCACAGGGACCTTCTGATGGAGTAAATGCCCATATCTAGCTACAGCCGTAACGCCATGACTTCGCTTGTGGGCAAGAGTGAGATGAGCCTTCTTCAAGTTGTGTTCCATGTCCTTGTCCTTGAGAAAGCTTTTGACCTTGGGGTTGTTCTCAACCAACTATTTCAATAGACACAAGTCAATGTTAGACCAGAAACTATAGCTTCTGCAGCCATAAAAGAAAGAAAGAGAATGCCCATTTCCAGATAGAAATAGTCTAATATGACTTGTACAATGGCAGGTTTTTTTTTTTTTTTCATTAAGGAAAGCCTTCATGGATGAATAAGGGGAAAGAGAAGAAACACAGGGGAAATAACGAGGAAGTTATATGAGCTTCCAAATTTAGCTTTTGTTATGTTTATTATTACCTACCGACAGAAATATGGACTGAAGTTGGGAACCCATCTGATTTGTCTCACTACGCAGCATATCAAGCCTTATTTCATTTTTAAACTTGATTCGGCATATACTTGGACAATGAGATTCTCACAGGCTTGATTTATTAAAAAACTACTCCCTCCAGCCTCTCGTACAAGCATCTAAAATTCTAATTACAAAGTCTGAACCTTAACAGATACCAGTCCCTGAATGTCAATGCTCACACATTAAACTAACTCCCTCCAGTAGAACTAGTGAATTTTCACTTTAACATCCTTTTTCTAGTTCTGTCCAATTTTTCCAACTTCATTGCAAATTATATATATATATTCCTTTCTGCATTGTGGAACTAAATAAAACTCTGGTTTCCTTTATTTTTTTTCAGAGATCACTAAAGGGGAGAGGCGTAACAGGTTTTAGCAGTGTGATTTTTACAACAGCGATTGGGTAGAGAAAAAATTCTTCTGGTATATTTTTTTGGTTTTTCAATTAGCCCTACAAAGGGTGTTTTAGGTTTACATGGTAAATAACCGACACACATCACTACAGTTTTATGGAACGCATAGCACCCATTTTGTAAACTAGCTTCGGATGATAAAAAAAACTAAAGTTTCACTCCCGCACAATTATTGGTGAATATTTAAGCTGAAGAAAAGGATGGAATGATGAAAAAATTTGTCATGAAACTAGAGTTCAAGATCTGATTATGCATTCCTAACAGGTATCATGAGTGTGCATTGTCTAATTGTAGGAACTAAAAATGTCATTTAAACCACAAACCCAGTGCCCTTAATATTTAAGCTGAAGAAAAAGGATGGAATGATGAAAAAATTTGTCATGAAACTAGAGTTCAAGATCTAATTATGCATTCCTAACAGGTATCATGAGTGCACATTGTCTAATTGTAGGAACTAAAAATGCCATTTAAACCACAAACCCAGTGCACGAGTGAGCGTTGTCTAATTTTAGGAACTAAAAATGTCATTTAAACCACAAACCCAGTGCCCTTAACAGAGAGACTCGGAAGAAAATAATAACACAACATTATGCTTGCCTTATCTAGGAGACTGGAGATTTCTGTAGCAGGCAAACTGACAGCAGCAAAAATAATTGTGCCAAGTTTCCTCATCTCTGTGCTCGGTGGAGTGTATTCTCCCTTGATGATATTCTG